>Ga0209671_1005553_pt1 | contig 12787 bp, 6 predicted proteins | sample WorMetHERISLAND2_2_FD_187401 | JGI IMG/M metagenome (GOLD analysis project Ga0209671, IMG submission 187401) | Marine gutless worms symbiont microbial communities from Max Planck institute for Marine Microbiology, Germany - Olavius geniculatus... | ecosystem: Host-associated > Annelida >... | reverse complement strand
CCGAAGTATACGGGCAAATTTCTTCACGGAACGTGTCATAAGTGTGTGGAATGACCTTCCAGCCAGTGTTAACTTCAGTTCGTTTTTAGCGTTCAAGCGATGCAATGAGCAAGTGAACTTTGATTGTGCAGGTTTGATTTTTAGATAATGTGTTCGTGTTTTTATGGTAGTTTTTTTTATAGTTTCTGAATAGTTTGTATGTTGATGTATTATGGCTGGTGACATGTGTGTACCTTGACAGTTTTTGGGCCGCAGTGAGTGCATTTTTATGCCTTGCGTGCTCCAGTTCTGCTGAACATTGTGACTGTTTTATTAAATGTTTCTTTGAACAAATAAATATACAAACAAACAAACAAACATTCATACGTTCAATGGCTGGCAATATTCTATCAAATTGACCTTTTATAGCGGCAAAGCAAGCGGCAAAGTTAGCTAGCAAAATGCATACGCCTGAACCGCTGTTGAATGACTGCTCGTCGATTCAAGTTTCCAAGCTTCTATTCGCTGTCCTTCGACGTCCAAGTTATCTGCTGATGTCGTCTGTAGTTGGCTGAAACGATCACAACGTCAGGTCGCGCGGTACACTTCACGTTGTCCCAGAATTACCCAGAAATTCTCGTTTGTCGAAAACACCTTCCTGCCCTGTCAGGATAGGCTTCGTGTCCGTTCGCCTGAACCGTCACAGATTCGATTCAATCAACGCTTTCAACGTTCAACGTAGTCTCTCTGTCGGATTACGACCACGCTCGTGGTTTTCAGTCTGTCAATATTAATTCTTACGTGAGAAATCTAACTTTTCTCACTCAAAATACAACGTTTTATCTTTGGCTCCTCCTTCTCTATCACTCGTAACTGACAGTTAAATTAGTGATGCACCGATTCTGCAGTTATATAAACATTTAATTCTGGCAATGCTCCAGCGTTCTGACTGATGCGCAGGAAGCAAGCAAGCGTTACAGACGCGTAATATAATCTACAGGGTGGTCTAAAAAACGGCACAAAGTTAATGACACCATAATTTTGCAACCGTACGTCATAGAATCATGTGGTTTTTAGCAAAATGTTCCGAAAGAAATTCTTTACACGACTAAAATCAGTATCGCCGATGTCAATTAAACTATGCAAAAACAGTATTACCCTCGACACCGCGGTACACTAAAACGTGCCAGTTATATTTTTTAATAGCTCCATGAAACATTGGCCGATTTTAATAATTTTGGCATGCGACATTAAAACGAAACTTGACGCAAACGTCTATGGTTTTGGCCACCTCGCCCTCAGGTTGTCGCTACACTATCTTGTGAAATGTAGAAGTCGGAGTTTGACCATTGACAACAATGAATTCATACTGGGCAGTGCATGCGTCAGCTCAGAAAATTACTGAGACCACAAAATTATTGAAAATTTGTTGCTTCGTTTTTATTCTGAAATTGTAAGTCAACAAACTGAAATGATACATCAACGGCGAGTGGGCTGCTTAAGTCATGCAATTACTGAACGTGCCGTTGCCAAATGGTGTCAACGTCTACCGCTTGCGTTTGTGCTGCAGGAAGACATTTTGAGCACACGCTGCAATGAATATGATGTGATGTGACACGTGTGACTTTTTGAGTGATAATAATTGCTAATTGCGTTTGTCGCTATTCAGTTAGTAATTTCTAAGCCAACGCATACGCTACCCGGTAGGAATTCATTGATGTCAATGGCCAAACTGCGACTTCTGCATTTCACACGGTAGTGTAGCGACAGTGTTAAGGTAAGTTGGTCAAAACTACAGACCTTCGCGTCAAGTTTCTTCTTAATGTCGCATGCCAAAAATTATTGAAATCGGCCAATGTTTCACGGAGCTATTAAAAAAATAATAGTGGCATGTTTTTTTATGAACCAAGGTACATTGAAGGTAATACTGTTTTTCAATATTCACTTGCCAGCGGCAAAAACAAAGAATATTTAATTGCTGTATTTAAACATTGACTTTAGTCATGTAAAGAATTTCTTTCAGATAATTTTTCTGCGATGTACAATTGCAATATTATAGTGCTATAAACTTTGTGCCGTTTTCTAAAACCACCCTGTATTTACTACTATCCTACGCCAGCCTAACAATATATGCACTAATATATAGTGGGCACATTTCACAACCTTACACTGTGATATCGACATACATTTTTGCATATGTAAATTAAAACTAAAATTATAAAAAAATACTTTTACTCCATTTTTACTTTATACGTGCGAAGAGCTTACAGATTAAGATCAGTTAAAAATAAAAATATTTTATTGAACGGCAAACACGAATACTTATTAAAATAACAATCAGTCACTCTCAGTCAAGCACCGACAAAAAAGGAGCGTAAGGAGTAGGGAAAGTAGGCTAGTAATCAGGTGTATTATTGTGTGAATGTGTTTTATTTAGGCCTATTAAAATGGCCGTACGTTACACGCGTGCATTTTTTCAAGCGGTGCACACTGCTGGATATTTATACACACACGGAAAAGTTAAGAGGAAGCGATGGAGGAATAAGCAATTAAGGGAGAAAAACCAAACCAAACGGACACAAATACATTAGGGCCTACACAAAACTCACCTCATCTCTGTCATCGACCTGTAACGACACAGATACGCACTAATAGCAATGGCATCCAAGACTTAACCTCCTCACGTAAGATCGTACGCAGTAATAATCCATGTCACGTAATACAATACAATACAATGCAATACAATAGAGAATTTGCACTCAAAAATGACAGACAAACTGTCAGTTTAATCTAGCACATAAACTAAAAAAACTGAAATGGTTTTAAAGAAAAATGAAATAAAAGATACTAAAAATAGAGATACTGTTAAATGTAAAACTTGAAAAATCCAAAAATTGAAAAATGACTGAAATAAAGAAAACTAAAATAAAAAAAATGAAAAGGTAAGAAATACAAAAAATATTTTAGATTGTGACCAATCTAATGTACTCCTTGCGCGCATTATTTTTTTGTATTATTTTAACTGCCTTTTAGCCCAGTTCCTTTCTTTTCACACCGCAAATAGCGATGCCGACAGCATCACCTCGTCGACAGCATCAATCGTGCAACTGACGTCATCACGAGGCGAAAAGAAAACTATTCTACATTGTGTGTGACATAGACACTGAGTTATGACATGGTGAAAGATCTTTAATCTTTCACTATGGTTATGATTATTAAAAAAACTGCTATCATCGGCCACATGACCATTCGACTCTCGGGGGGGGTCGACTTACTATGGGTGATCCGTAGTGACCATGCGTCTATCTACCACCGTTATGGAGATATGGTCGTTTGAAGTTCTTCCAGGAAGGCTCTTCTAGGAACAGGGTCGGTCGTTGATCGGTCGTCGGTCGGTCGATCCTCAATATTACACTGATCTTATATACTCCTCTTCGCTACGTTAGAAACGTAGCGCGCGAGGAGTAAAAAATAATAATGAAAACTAAAACTCTCGAAAAAAACTGAAATGAGAAAAAAGTAAAAACCGTGAGCAAAGCAGGTCAGAATAGCCGTGGAGTCAGTTCGAGGGGGTGCCAGATGTCTATGGAAGATAGGATTTAAGAAAAAGAAAAGTCTCGAGATTGGAATGAAAGAATGACGGGGTGATGGATGACAAGAGTGGTGATGTTGACACTGATGAGGTGAGATGATCATGGAAGCATGGTGAGTTAGGAAAAAGCAGATCAAAATGTAAGGCCACGATGTTCAATTCGTTCTACTTAAAACAAGAAATTTGAGCTAATGCTCACGAGACGCGCGAAAGCCTATAGCAGTTCCTGCTCGCAAACTGTCAGTCTATCTCCAGCCATTTCGTCGCAGTTCATTCACGGAGTGTGCGCTGCAGCCGAAGATTGCAAAAACCAATAAAAACCTCTTATTTTAGAAGTTCAGGGTCTTTAAAGTCGTCGATGTTGATGCGACTGAAAAGCTCGTCACTAGTGCTTGTTGTGATAGGCAGCATGCTCATGCCTATCTGCAACCGTTTTCATTAATGACTGGCCAACAATGGTAAAATACATTGTCTGACAATGCACTGTCTGACGTGTATGTAACCAGTTATACAATAAATCAATTTTAAAATTGTTTGAAACGGGAACTGCAACCGGAAACACATAGTTAACCTTAGTTATTAGGATAATAAGCGTTATATGGTTTTTGCCTGTGCTTACTCAGGCCACCAGTAATTCTGGTGGATTCGGTAAATTCGGTGAATTCGGCGAATTCTTAGGACTTACCGCCCGCTAAAGTTTATTCGTCTTTCATCATCATCATCATCTGTGAATCTTATAACGACCAGGCTGTAAGTAACTGTATTTATCGATAACAGGCCACAGCGTAACGTAATTACCTGAGTTTGAAAGCGTGGTAAATGACGCCGACTTTTGACGCTGCTGTCCAGACTTTTTCCCGTCGACTTCTTACCGGAAAACAACTTCAGCTTGTCAGCCATACTTAGTCTGCAATAAGGCGAACATATTCGTCGAGGTCTTTTGTCGCTAGTACAATACTGCCTGCCAAGAAGCATGGACAAGCCGCAAGAAGACACTCGCCTTCCTTCCAAATGGAAAAGCCAAAAACGTAAGTTTTTGTCTGCTATGTTTTATCCGAAAAGCTAAGAGACAAACCTTTGGCAAACGTCATTATAAGACACAGTTTGGCGTTAAGTGAAGAGACAGTCAGAGAAGAGCAAAAAGTGACAAGCTAGAGTAAATGAAAGTGTCGAGAGGTAAAACTAGCGGAATTTTAAAGGATTTTTTGCACGCATCCATGTTAGAAATTAAAGCAGACTTCATGCATAGAACGCAGTAAATTTAAAACATTGAGCATAATATGGCTTACTATACAACCATATACACACTTGCAATAACTAATAATAAAGATGTTATAATAAATATAAAATATGTAATGTCACATTAGAAATAATTCGAAGCCAGTCCTACTTTGACAGTTCGTCTTCAGACTCCTCCTCTGTCTTTAGTTCCTGCCTCTTGTCTCCCTGTCTGGAAAGCGTGGTACTAAGAACAGGAGGCGTGGCTTGTTCTGCGGGGGACGGCCTCCTTGCAAGCCGAGGCGACACTTTAGGCGAACGGCGAGGGTCAGCTGTGACGGGCGGTGCAAGGGAGGCGGAGCCTGTTGGAGTAGGAGGAGAATCGACGAGCTGCTTGTAGTTGATAGCGACCAGTTTATCAAATTCGTCCTCGTCAACGCTGTCAGATTTCTCAATTACTGCCAACTTTTTTTGTCGTAGCGTCTCCCTGCGTTGAGCTAAAGCCGCCCCTGCTAGCTCAGTTGGACGCTGAGGAGGTTGGCCGCCAGTCGGTGGGCGGGGCGAAGTTGACGTGGCTCCGCCCATTGGTCCTGCCCCTGCTGGCTCCGTGGACCGTAAGGCATGCTGAAGGGTGGCCGGTGGACGGGGCCAAACTGAGATAGTTCTGCCTATTGGGGACTGAGGCGGTGTCATTTGAAGCTGGCTGGTTGGAGCAGCTGGACCGTGCGTTTGTGGCTTCTGTGTGAAGGACAGAGTTGCTTCACTTCGAGACATCGGGACCGCCATCGTGTGCGACCAGGCTGGGCCGTACTCCACTCCTAATGCCTGTTCACCGTGCTGTACAGCAGCGGCATGTCGTACGTCACCGGGATATGGCCTTCCGTGGACAACACTTGGTGGTTGGTTGGCAGGCCCTGGATGCTGGTAGGCGGAGTCTGCAGTGTGATAAATCGGGGTTTCTATTCTCTGACCTAGGATCAGTGCTGCCACACCCTGCGGACTGTAGGTTTGACCTACAGGCTGTTGAGCTAGGTGGGCGAGTTCTGCATGCTGCTGATGGGCGTGGACTGGTTGCTGGTAGGCGGGGCCTCTCAGCTGCTTGGCGGTGTTTGACGTAACGTCATCAAACCGTACGGCGGTTCCGGTGGGCCGCGGTCTCGTTGGTGCTCGTTGTTGTTGCACTGATGAACGGAGCAAGATGGCACGATGTCGTGCTGTTAGACCTGTATCTCCATCCTTCGCCAGTCTGCTTGGCAGTGACTGGCGCCGCCTATGGGGCGTAGCAGTGGGCGGAGCCACGCGGTCACGTGGTGATGGAAACTGCTGCTGCCATTGGCCGCCGATCCACCGGAATCTTTGGGTGACGTTCGGCGATATTGACGTTCGACTGAGCACGTGCGCGCGAAAGTTGGCAACCGACTGCAGTCTGCAACAGCACACATCAATTTTCACTACTTAGAAGCTGCCTCTGCCAACGCTCTGGTGTATGGTAACACCTTAGTTAGCACGTAGCTTGGACTTTTTTTGTAGATATGCAATGATAATGGAAACCAGTTTATCATTAAGCTGTATATAGTCAAACACTCTATGTTGCTTAGCAAAATGAAAGTGTAAATAGTAGAATAAATGCACTAAAACAACAACCCAACCATTAACACGATCCGATAAAGATTTACATCTATTTTAGTTTTAAAGAGTGCGTTTGAAAAGATAACGTCGTTTAGGCATTTTGGTGCTAATTAGAGGCCAGCTTCGCATGAGTTAGAAACAGCATATGCAGTGTGCACAGGTTCAAAAACTACTGCAATAGGAAAATGTATTTTTGTATTGCTCTTGTGCCAACCGCATTATAAAAAGTCTAGTTCAAAGCAGCAATAATTTGTTGATGTCGTTACCGTACCGCACGATTGATTTGTTGTACGAGTAAAGGCGCGTACAGAGCGATGTAACTGAACTGACACGGTTTAGTTTTTGACAAACTGAGCAATGGGCAAGCAGGGCGAGCCTATTGGTCATTGGTTGACGCGCACGTAAACGTAGTCACGTGGGCCACTGACGCCGTTAAACGGTGCCTACTCTAATGCATTATTGTTTGCCCATTGACCAGTTTGTCAAAAACTACACTATGTCAGTTCAGTTTAGTTCAGTTACGTCGTTCTGTGCGGGCCTTAACAAAATAACGTGAAGTACAACATACGAGTCGGCTTTGCGGATGTCTATGATGGTATCGGGCACAGAAAGTCTTCGTGCAGTCGCTAGGTGTCTCCTCTGTAGCAATCGTCTCCTCGACGCAATGCCCGTGTCACTGATTGCTGCAAAGCTGGCCAGTCGATCAAGCGTACGACCGTCATCATCATCGTCATCTTCTTCTTGCTGCATGGCAAGCGTTGTCAGCGACTCCATGCTGCGAGCCATGCTTAACACAACAACATATCTACATTTATATAGGTTAAATGTATTTTAGACAGGGACATAATGTCTCTTCAAAGTTTTAAACTCAGACATCAACAATTTTGTCCTCTAGGTGGAAAAAATGACGACTTGAAATTACTTAGAGCTGCCTCATTTTTAACGTCAGAAAGTCGTCTTTAAATCAAAAATGATACGCAATGGATGCGAACTACCGGCGTTTAGCGGCTTTTTCTCTCATGGCAGAGAAGCGAATCTTCTTGGACTCCATCTGTTTGATTCTCTCAGCGACTGAAGGCGTCTTCTCGCCTCCTTCCTCGTCGCCTTGCATGTCATACAGTCTGCAGCAGCAGCAGCAGCAACAGACAGCAGCATCAATTAGTCGTATGTCGTTTGATATGAGTTGTAATTACGGTTCCATATACGTCTAATTAACGTGCTGTTTGTTCTTTTGTAAACAAAGAGAGGAGACAATAATAAAAAACGGTCAAAAGTTTTATGGCGTTTCTAAATATACATGTCTAAAGCGTTTTCGTTTAAACCGTACGATCCAAAAATACTAAAAAATGTTTACCGTGTTCCGGAACACATTCGAGACCGTCCGAATTCGCGCTTGTTACGTATACAGACTACAGCTGAACATACCTTGAAGTGGCAGCGTCATCGTGCGGTTTCGTCGCTGCATCCTCGTCATCAGACGCCGACTTTTCCTTGCGAGTGCGCAGCAGTTGCATCAACTCCGGGTCCACTCCAATACCGACCTATTCACACAAACAGCATGCACAGTCACTCATTTGACTAAAGCCACCGACTCGCCTCTTAAAGTCTACACGAAAAATTATCACCAGCATCTGCAGGATAATGCGGATATATCGTAGTAAGTAAGTAAGTAAGTGGGTAATTCATATTCGAGCCCGCGTCATCCGTAAGTTGACATTCTGATTTGCGGTACCTGCAGCTGTCCACGTTCAGCAAATCTCAGATACCTGTGGCCGTCGATGCTGAAGACAGGTCAACTCAATGTACTGACATGATATCATAGAAAAAAACTTACTAAACGTAGCGACAATACAATTGTACGAAATGACAATGACAGTATATAGCTCACTGGATACACTCGCATAGTAGACCTATAACTACACCGTGTCCGGAAAAAAGAGTCTACACTTTTTCCTGAATAACTTTCACAAATTCAAACGTACTTTTATAATTTTTGGCACGCATTATTACAATGATACGTTTTACTAAAAGCATCTAAAACTTATTTTCAATATTTACTTCTCGCTAAGGATAGGTAATTTAATCGTGACGTCATCGAAAAAATGTCATTTTTGCTGAAAAATAACGTCTAAACGAACCTCTGCAATATGAAAACAGAAAAAAACTGATGAAAAAATTGCAGTAAAACACTTCAGAGATTGTTGGCATAAAAATAAATTACTTTTTATCAAAATTTTAAACCCAGTCTTGCTTTTCGCCATGGCCGTCGCGTTCACTACGGGAACGTCGTTGTGCAGCAGCCGTTATCAGCAGGCAGCGTCATTTCTGCAGCCTGCGTTAGCGTTTCGGTAATGTATATTTGTAATAAAGTAGTTGGCTTAAAAGTTGGTTAATAGCGAGTTTTGTCACTGTTGATAACAACTAAGGCAACTACAGGCTAAAAGCCTATTTTTCTGCATTTCTGTTTATTTTGGTATGAAGAAAAGTAAGAATACGAAGAGTGTTTTATTTTGCACGGTAAAGTAGCGTCAGTATTCAGGCGAAGCAGACTATCAGTAGACTGTCAATTGCACGTTGATTTTTTAATGTTGTTTAAAAAAATTATAAACATATGTTTAATTTTCTTAAAGTTATTAACCGAAACACTGTTAGCTTTTTCACCTTGGATACAATAAAAACCATTTTTGATGACGTCATAATTACGTCAGCTGTACGTAAAGACATGACAATACAATAAGAAAATACTTTAACAGTTTAATAAAGCGAATATTCAGGACGACTCATGCCAAAAATTATAAAAAAAAATAAGTTAAGGTTCGTCGAAGATATGTTGAAAAAACCACAGACGGTTAACAGTAGGCTTACACCGCTATTTACACTAATGCGCCGAGAGTATACTAACCCTTGGCACAATCTACATACACGTTGACCCCTCTAATACGATTACATTATTTTAGAAGATTATCAACTGTATAATTACTAGTTAAAGTCAATACAATCGTTTACGATAGCTTGATTACAGACCGCTGTGAGATCGACAGTCTGTGCCTTGCGTAGCGGCCTGGGTTTCCTCAACGAGACGGATCTCTTCAGATGAGGATCGCTGGCTCCTGGTCGAAACAAGCTCTCCAGATGCACCAGATGTTTCTTTATGACTCCACTGCTGTCCAGACTGCCAGCCGACTTCAGATGGGTCACCGTATCGCCGCGAGGCGATCTCAGCTGTTAACAAGCAAGTAAGCACTTCATTAAACATGCATGTCAGACGCAGACGCAATAAAACGCATGATATATTCGTATACCCGAAAACGAAAAAAATATGTTGGGCCAGTGCCGACGTAGTGCGCGGTCGTCAGTTTCATCAACAGTGAATTTCAAAAAGCGTTTTTCATTCAGATTTTTCTAACCCTGACTAATTATTTTTTCATGAAACGCATTTTTAACGTTTTTTACAGTATTTTTCTTATATCGTTTATTATACGAGTTTCTCCGATTACTACATTTTGGCCTATGATACGAAGTCAGCAACCTGTTGGCGACGTTTCTGTTCTAAAAGGGCAGCGGCGGCACTAGTGTCTCGCGGACTACCCACAACGACTGCGGTCGACGTCTGTGAACTCTGGACGCGCAGAGGAGCACTCGCACTAGTAGAAGTCACTGCAGTTGTGCGGCTGAGTGACTTGGACAATGCCGAGCTCGTAGTCGTAGTTGTCATTGCTGTAGTCCGGCCGAGTGACGTGGACAGAGACCTGGTCTCGGCGGCGATGGAGTCCAACGCTCTCAGAGCTCGTTCAACCTCGTCCTCGACCGCCGTCGTGCCGCCACCTCGACGCCTTGGCTCACCGCCACGCTCTGCTCCAGTCCAGCTCATCAGTCAGTCAATCAATCAATCACTCAGTCGATCAACCAATCAACCAGCAAAACAATTAATTTCTACTGCTAGCTGCGTCGTGGGTTAAGCAATGAAAAAGTAAAAAGGGCAAGAAGTTGCAATTTTTCGACAGACAGGCAGATACATATTTTCGACAGAAAAGATTGTGAGTGCTTAAAATTTCAATCTTGCCGCTAAATTCGCTTCAAATGGCGGATTTACAGCAACAAATTATGTTTTTTTTTCTGGGAAAAATGACTTGCAAAAATTTAGTGCGGATGGGGCAATAATCCCCGCCCCCTACCACGGTCCTCTTTGTCGCCGTACCTTGTTGCATTGGCGTGGGCCAAACTCGTACCAAGTAAGTAAGTTCTGTTCTTCCTAATTGTTATTTTTTCGGCTTTTACACTGGCCTAGTATTACTGACTTTTCTGTGTGCTGATGTTTTAATGCACTCACGTTCTCTTTCTGTAATAAAGGCACTGTGAAATTTGCATTAGATGCACATCATTACACAAAGTAACACTATACATGATAGGGACCTCAAACAGAAAAAGCTAGCAAACCTGTCAGTTAAATAAAATAATGAATTTGTTTGTCGGCTTACGTTCTCGCTGTTGTTCAGCCTGGCTTCGTTGTGCCATAATCTGACGATCTGGAACTGCCGCAGTGACTGTACGTCGATATTCATCCTGCTTCGCCCGCGCGTCTCCAACAGCAACCTGTGATGCATTGTCTCTCTGTTTTGACTGTTCAGTATTTGCCACTGCACTAGATTTAGTCTCGGCTGATACTCGAGTGAGCTGATCTTGCCCACGTGGAATATCTTTGGATTGCGCCGGAGTTGTAGCTTGAACTTGTTGAAGGGAGACTTGGCCCGGTTGCACAGATTTTAGAGAGTAAACCTGAGTTGGCCCAGCCTCTGCGTGCACTTGCTGTGAAGACCTTGGAGGCTGGACCTGGGACACCGCAGCGTGTCTGTGGCCGGGCTGTACTGGCCGTGGAGACTGAACTTGCGAGATGTGTGTCTGTAATGGGGCTTGGACCTGCTGAAGATGGCCTGACGGCGCTGCTGGTCTTTGGACCTGACTTGGTGTAACTTGGACCTGTGTGCGATGCGCCGCGGTCGATACCGGAGTCTGTGGAGCGGAAACTTGCCGGCCAGGTTCAGATGACGTGCTGGATCGTTCAGTCCGGGAGCTCATAGGTGCCTGCCGCGTCGGAGTCGAATACAAAGCCGCCGAATCGTCCGCGCGAAAACCGGCAGCAGAAGTGTTGATCTTCGTCGTATCTGACCGCTGCGGAGCAACTAGGACCAGTTTGTTTTCGGGCACCGGTGACTGCATCACCTGAACGGGTTTTAGAGTTTGAGCACTCAGCTGGATCTGCGGTACGTCCGGCTGCCAGACGTGCGCCGTGACGGTGGGCAGGGCAGGTCGCGCTAGTACTGGCGATACTATTGGTTTCTCGCCGCTAAAGACAGGCATCGTCGTCGTCCTTTGTACCGATGAAGCCGGAGCGGTAGTCCCGATAACAGCAGTGGTCACGGGCTGCGATCTTGATACGAAACTGACTCCAGATGGGAAAGCAGCGGCAGTCGTACCTGAAATTGGTAAAACCGAGGTCGGAAGAACGTTGGACCGAACTGATGATCCAGCAGTGGAAAAGACCTGCGACCGCTGCAAAGCAGGCGCACTGATGGCGGGTTGGACTGGTTGCCCAGAGGACCGCCAATCACTCGGCGTTGAAGAAGTAACCGTCGACGTGGTAGGCTGAAAACCGGACCTTGAAGCAAACTTCACTTCAGATGTTGAAACATGCGGCTGTGCACTGCCGACAGACTGCTGAACGATCAGCGCCGGCGACCACGTGGATCCAGCCTGCTGCGTGGTAGCTCTGGGTGCAATGATAGACCGTCCTTGCTCCGCGTTAGTCCTAGGCACAATGGTAGACCAGGCAAACTCATCCTGGTCCGGGGCAGTCTTGGGCGTAATGGTGGGCCAGACAGATCCTCCATGATCCGGGGTAGTCTTTGGTCCAGCGCTAGACCATGTAGATACACCTTGCTGCTGAACGGTTCTCGCTGCTGTATTGACCCATGCAGATCCTCCGAGGACCGTGGCATCCTTGGACGCCGTGGTAGACCAGGCAGATTTTTCCGGTTCTGGGGCAATCCTGGGCGCAGCGGTAGACCATACAGATCCTCCCTGTTGCGGGGCACCCCTGGGCATAGTGGTGCTGGCAGGCGGACTCATTTGAAGTCCGTGAACAATGGCGACCCTGGAAGAGACCGTGTTGGCTGGTGGTGACACAGTCAGCGGCTTGAATGGCAGATTTTGCAATGCTGGAGGTGACGATGCTGGTGGGATAGTCACCTGCAAAGTTTGCGGCTGAATTTGTCCAGCAGAAGTCGAAGACACGACTCGCGTGGTCATTGCCGCTGCCGCCGCTAGCTTGGATATATTCTCGTCCAAGTTGCTCAGAAGTCGCTTTTCCTC
>Ga0209671_1005552_pt1 | contig 12787 bp, 6 predicted proteins | sample WorMetHERISLAND2_2_FD_187401 | JGI IMG/M metagenome (GOLD analysis project Ga0209671, IMG submission 187401) | Marine gutless worms symbiont microbial communities from Max Planck institute for Marine Microbiology, Germany - Olavius geniculatus... | ecosystem: Host-associated > Annelida >... | reverse complement strand
CATAAAAAGGTGATATCACTCACCATCACATCGCCTAACTGTCAATGTGCTGTTGAATAATATCACCTTTTTATGATTTTTGCTGTTTATGATGTGTCACTCATTGCATGTCGCCATTAACAAGTGTCTAAACTGATGTTTTGTACATTTATATTTGCTGTTTTATTACAATAACAAAGTTTTTATGTTGATGGTGAATTATAAACCATCTGCTTTATACGGCCATGAAGACACTGAACCTTAAATATTTTGGGGGTCACGATTTTGATCTTTAGGGGTCACGTGACGTCATCGGTCACGTGACGATCGGACTCGGCGTGAGCACTTTCCTATTGGTGGTCAATGATGACCATGCGCCTATCTTGCACGGGTATGGAGATACGGGGCTTCGAAGATTTTGGGGTCACCAGTTTGACCTTTTGGGGTCGTGTGACGTCATCGGTCATGTGACCGTTGGACTCGGCATATGTGGTTTTCTATTGGTGGTCCATTGGAACCATGCGTATATCTTGCACCCTTACGAAGATATTGGACCCCAAAGATAAAGGGGTCACGAGTTTGACCTTTTGGGGTCACGTGACGTCATCGATCACGTGACCATTGGACTTGACACAGTGGTTTCCTATTGGTGGTCCATTTGAACCAAGCGTCTATCTTGCACCGTTACAGAGATACAGCGTTTCAAAGATAATGGGGTCACGAGTTTGACCTTTTGGGGTCACGTGACGTCATCGGTCACGTGACCGTCGGACTCGGCGTGGGCACTTTCCTATTAGTGGTCAATGATGACCATGCGTCTATCTTGCACAGATATGGAGATACGGGGCGTCAAAGATTTTGGGGTCACGAGTTTGACGAGTTTGAATGGTCACGTGACTGATGCGGTCACGTGACCATTGGACTTGGCATATGTGGTTTCCTATTGGTGGTCCATTGGAACCATGCGTCTATCTTGCACCGTTACGGAGTTATAAAGCGTCAAAGTTGCATTTGCCCATGTTAGAGGCCAAAATTTCAGTGCGCATGCGCCGTGCCACGTGACATGTAGGCAGGGGTCCAAAATAACCACATATTTGTAATTCCCAAGTCCACATTGCCTATTCACTATACAACTTCTATGAGGCTACGATGACGATTAAGGGCCGTTTGTAGGTGAAAATTTTTTACATGGGCATGTTTTTAAAAGCCAAAACGTTGACTGCGCATGCCCCGTGTCACGTGACCTGTGGGTAGGGGGTCTGAAATAACCATATATTTGGAATTCCCGAGGCCATATTACCTATTCACTATACAACTTTTATGGGCCTACGATGACGATTAGTGGCCGTTTATAGGTGAGATTTTTATACAGGAGCGTTTTTGGCGGAAAATTTCCAAGTCCGTTTTTCTGCCCAATTTTCGACTTTGGGGGGATTTTTCAGGGGTTAGATATTAACTTAGAATTTTCTACCCCTAAAAAGGCAGACCCTTGCGTGAGACCGCGTCGTTTGAGCCATCGTGCGTGAAAATCCGCTAACCGGTCTGATCTGTAGGTCGGTCAAAAAAAAAGGTATATATACCATAGAAAAATTTTCGTTATATTTCACCCATTTGCCAAGAAGCCCCCAATGGACGGATTTGCACGAAATTTTGCACAGGGGGTCGTCTCGCCGACGTAATCACCTGTTTCAAATTTTGTGTCGATCGGTTCAGGGGTTTCAGATCTGCACGTGGTCGAATTTTGCCATTCTCCCTTTACTTAGCCGGTCGCCATTAACACAGGGCTGTGCTACCGCACGCCTGTGATTCACAAAATAAATAAATAAAATCTACAGAAGTTTCCTTGTAATTTATTAAATTCCCATTACATTCAGTTTAGCAGATTAAGCTGGATAATCATCAGTGATTATTACTTAATGGGGTTCAACCTATAAAGCTATTCAAAAAGTTTTCCGAAACTCAAAAGCAAATGTTGCACACAAATTGTACAACATGGCAAACGATAAACTGGTCGTCCAGCTACTCTATGTTGCACGCTTCACTGATATCTAAGCCAGCATAAATCTAGGCGTCAGTTACCCGTGGCGACTGATATCTATGTTGACTGACGAGACAGCAGAAGTCTTCAAACGTAAACGATGAGTTGTGCTGAGCGGCAGATCTGATGGCATCTGAAGGCAGATCGCTGTTAGTGAGTGTCTTGTATGCCAAACGCACCTGCAAGCATGTTAATCACACAGTTATAATTGGTTTACAATAAATCTGGCAAATAGTTATACTGGCTGATATTATTACAGAAAACTAACAAATAAAAACATTTATAAATTTCCAAAGCACAAAAACACAGCCAGTAAACAACCTTCTGGAACAATTGGGAAATGTTCTCAGTTAGAAATCCAGTAAAAGTTAAAATTACAATGCTAAAAAATTTGCCATTACATAAGATGCAACCATTCTAAGATACAAGCAATTCTACGTCAGTATCACTCTGTGTTTTTGATGATGTCACAGTAAAAACATCCGACTGAGAGAATCTAAAAAGTTTGCACATAAGCAACCCAGCCTAACATAATAACACAATGACATAAACTTACATCTTGACAATTGAGCTTCCCACAGCCTAAAGTGTCAACAACAGTGAATGCTTCATGTATTCGCCTGAAGACAGTAAACAACACATAACTGCTCAACATTTTTTCCACAAAACAAGTACACAACATTATACATCTAACAGTCATTAAAGTACGGTCTAAAATGTCAACAAAATGCATTTACCGTATTACTGCTACATTTCTACCTTTTAAATCTAACAGTAACTGTTAAAAAGCCCACAGGCATGCTTCTACGACATCACAGAGATGGAAATTTTATTTTTCTGATTATCACTTCATAAAAATACACCTCAGCAATGGACAACCTAATTGTCATAAAATTTCGCACAAATAGATGGCTTCCTGATGAAAAAATAGTCAGAGCTATCAGTCTGTCTGCACAGGAAAAAGCTATTTTGGCATTTTCCTGGGCCGTTTTGTCCGAGCCAAAAACAGGTTTACTGCAAATCATCAACATAATAATCACAAAAAAACGGTACTCACATCAGTTCATTTGACACTCGTAGGTGTGGATATTTGACAGGCTGACAACCGTCCTGCAGACTCAAATCAGAGACGCTGATTTTCTGAACAAAAAAAACATTTTTTATTATTAGTACTAATAAAAAAGCAAGTAAGTTGCCTCTAGTTGTAAGCGACAGTCACACTCGTATTACACAAAAAAATAAAAAGATCTGTTCTTAAGACTTTTGTAAGTTTGATTTTTCAATGTTTTTACGTGTGACAGTAGGTAATGCTGTAGCACGTCTTACGTCGTCTTAGCCATCGCAATTCTGTCCGTCCGTCTGACACACAAGTGGATCAGTCAAAAACGGTGCAGGCTACGATTATCAAATTTTCACCATCGGCTGCCAGGAAGACTCTAGTTTCAGGAACCTTAAAGCTTTTCCATAAATTCGAAGGGGGTCACCGTGAACGAGGGCGCTGAATGAGAAGGGGGTGGGCAAAATTTGTGATTTTTGGCCAATAAGTCGCTGTATTTCAGTAACGGTGTGAGATAGGGCCTAGGTTACTATTAATCACTGATAGGAAGTCGTACACTGGCTCTCGATTGGCGCTGAATTCAATGACCTTGAATGACCATGAATGCCATAATAGGGGGTTTTATGGATTTTTGGCGATTTTAGACTGCAACACACATTTCAAGAGTGGCAGCATTCACGCGAGATGGTGGCGCCATCTGGTGTATGTAAATACATACTACCCAATGTCAGTTGCTGGGATCGATGAGCTTAGATTTTGTTCGCAGTGGGCCTTCACACATGCACCGCTGTTGCGTGTTCCTCTTTGCATTAGCTGGGCTTTTCTTGATGTTATAAATATGACATACTAACTTTTGCAAACTAATCCACATTTTGTGCCATGTGAAATCACTTATAAATTACACTTATTGCATAAACGATGACTTTTGAAAATATAATGCAGTTATTCTTAAAATATGCAGTTTACACAACTCTGCCAAAGATATGTAAAACATCTGAAGAAAGAATGTTTCTGTTGTTTTATGCATGTTTAAAAACAACAAAAATAGCATCTTTGACAGCAGTTAAACTTTAGTTTAGAATCAGCTACTAATTCGGTTTATAGGAAACAAAACACAAAACTACACAAAAGCAAACTAACCCACATGGATGACTCAAATGTTTATGACATTTTTGAACATTCTGTGGTAGGAGCACCATTATTTGAGATAATGCCCCCAAGAGCTCCAACTGTCTAAATGTGGCCCCAAACAGAGTAAATGAGAGATTGATTTGATGGCTTGTCAAAACATTGTGGAACACGTACCATCTCTAAGAGCCTCTTAGTGCAGTCGAGAGCTCGGTGTATGTCAGAGAAGACTGGAATTGACATTCGCTCAACAAGATCTGTCAGGTAGGCATGACTCCGCTCCAGGTCTGCCAACTCACTGCATCGACACGCATCAGTATATGCATACTATACACATACAAGCCGGAGTTAGATCACGGCTGCAACTCTGCATCAAATAGTTGGAAGCTCTGAAAAGAGGTCTGGGGCAAAAGGCGCCCCAAGCCAGCTGGTCCAGAGATGGTAAACGATAGTCATCATCATCGTCATCATCAGAACATGTTGTCATAGTCAGCGGTAGACCGATGCGCTCTCCACTCCTTCCGATCATCAGCCGCTGTCCAAGCCTCCCAAGCAGTTAAACGTATCACTTTCAGAACGTCACGTAACCAGGTACATCGCAGTCTTCTTCGCCAACCAGGATGTGGTGTCATGCTGGCATGCGATTCAACCGATGCATGAAGGACATTGGAGACAGCATTGTAGCTGAGCACTAGCATAGATTTTACTTTAGATTAACCGTAGCAACAACGTTTCTGCAATTCTGCTATTTGTACTATAGACTAAGCATTCCTATTCATCTCGTTGCTATTGCAACATCAAATAAGTGTAATAACTGCCATCGTAATAAATGCAATATTTCAACACTGTCAAATTTCCTAATTTTCATAAAATTCTGGGAGACTAAAACACACTGCAACCACACCCCTCCAAGCTCACAATATGCGAGTTACGACCACGGTTAAAATTCAGGAACCCTGCATCAAGATTGTAAACTGGATTGCCACAAAAAAGCTGACTAGTTGATCTTTTTCAGGCCACTCGCTGCACTCCGTAAATGTTTAGTCTGTTCATAATTTGCTGAGAGATAATGCACATTCTGGCACGGACAATAAATAAATCGACTCACCCACTAAAAATGTGTTCACCGGCAACCACAACTGGAAACTCAAACTGTTTAATCACCAAGATCAACTTTCGACCACAACCTGCAATGCCAAACACAATACAGCAGTGATCAGACTGATTGTAGATTTTGTAATAAATCAATTCTAAACAAAAAAATGTTCTGAGGTATACGCAACATGAACGTTGTAAAAGATTTCCAGTCAATGTCCAATTTTTAGCTGGCAAATCAGCAGCTTAAAATTTAGAAAAAAAAACAAAGCAGGAAAACAGCAGTGCTGACCTGCGAGATATGCGGCTTCAATGATGGAAGCAACCGATCGCGTTTGATTGTCAATTACAAAAAACAGTATCTCAGCTGTCTGCACATATTATACATGTGAAACAAAATAATCATTGCTACTAAGGCAGCGTTCCTAACATACTTCAACTAGAAAAAAACGCATCAGCCCAGTGCCGATACATTATGCAGCCATCCACCATAAACTGTGCAACCTTAGCCTTAACAATGACACCAGCTGTCGACGTTTGTAAGTGAAAATTGTCACAACAATTACCAATGTTGACTTTTCTACGCGTTCTTCCTATTGAGTCAACAGGGAAACACCATGTGCTGTCAGAACAGTTATTTACAGGCCAAATAACCTTCCCGACACCCAACAAACAGCATTTCCAACATAAATCAACAGTGAGTGTCATTTCAACTTACTGATGCTTGCAAGATTTTTTTTCTATTTTGTTTTTAGTTTACAGATTGTTCCAGACAGTGAAATCGGACTAACAAAAGCCACATTCAACAAACTGAGTCAAGTGAGAGACAATTTATCAACATCTACCTCTGCTAATTTAGATCTGAAATGTTTCAACCAAATCAAATACTGTACAAAATAGTGCCCTAAGTTAAAATAATAACTAATTAGTTACACAGATGCATCAAATTACAGCAATATCTGGTGGACAATCGTTCTAAAGATCTAGTTTCATGAACATAAATATATCTCATTAATGCAGAGCCTTCTTTTGCAGCCTGCGAGCGTTTTTTAGCTCTTTGCGCAATGTGAACTAAATACAATATGGCAGATCACATTTGCTACCAGACAGTATTTAACGATTATTGCATCCATACATACATACAAATCTAATAAGCAATCTTAAAACAACAATAAAACGTAAGACTCTAAAAACAACGCATGGAAGCAGATAGAACCCAGCACCAAGGTAACAATTAGCCACATGATGCAACAGCAACAACAACGCCGAGGACGATAAAAGAAAATGAAAAGTTCAAGAAAAAACAAACAGCCACAACAGTAGAAAGACTTTAGACACCAAAACAGACAAAAAACTAACAAAAATCACGAATCTCGAACCTCCGCCGAGACCTGTGCAGCCAACTAGTGAATAAATCCCGAACCACCAAAATCTGACCACTTCGTCCCCAGGTCGTGCTCAAAATAATTTCATCAAAATCCGTCTGTAGATTTTTGACTAATCTGGTCAACAAATAGAGACCCGAAAATACAACCCACTTTCCACTGGAGCTAACATTGTTTTGAAAACGTGAAGCCGAACATGAGAACCAAATCTGAAAACAGAATGAGACTGCAAATTATAACCAAACGACAACTTTAAAAATGCTCGTATACGCAAACATTTTCAGAAAAATGTGAACGAAACGAAAAAATCTTTCTCAATTCACTTCGGCGGAGGTAACAAGCAGAAACTGTGAAAAAAATTTCCATAGTCTATGCAGCCAACTAGAACTGAAAATAGAATGAAAAGACGCAAAAGCGCATGTATCTATCTAACAACTGGTGGGTGCTATACACGTGTAACCTGTTTAGCCTGGTCCTCGATCTCCATGAGCTCGGGATGCCACGAGTTGACTTGCTGCTGAAACACGCAAACCGTGTACAGCTCCTACTAACTACACCCACCTGGCTAACTATCAGCCTACATTTTTCCCATCAGCCAACCAAACAATCAGTCAATGACTGATCAAGCAACAAAATAAAAGGCATTTAGAAAGACATTATTTTCTTTGTCAAAAAAGCAAAACCAGAATGAGACTGAGAATGAAAAAGAAGAAAAATATAAGCAACTGACAAAGACTAGCATCGATCGAAAGCTGATTTCAGTTATAATTAAAGCTGTCAAAGCGTTACTTTTTTAATGCATTAATTAATGCATTATTAACGCACCCAGGCCCGTCCAAAGGCAGAGTGGGGGGAAGTTACCCCGAACCCCGTGACATAGAATACAGAAACTTAAAATGCAAACAGAAACACATTTTTCAACAATAACTGACGTCACTGTTAGCATAGAAATCTATTAGACTGTCATCTAAATAATATTTATTTACAGTAGTGATGGAATGGCAACTACAGTTTAGTTATTTGAATTTATTCCATTGTCAAATAACCGCAGTTTAACGGAATATTGGAACTTTTGCTTCACAGAATTTAGTAAATTAAATAAATTTACACATGACCATTAATTTTTTAATGCACATTAATTTATTAACGCATTAACGCGTTAATTAGCATGTTAATTTGACAGCTCTAGTTATAATCAAGCGACTAAGAGTGCTCACAACTTCATTTTGCCCTTAAATTTCCCAAAATGGTGAGTTTTAGCCCCACATTCGGCACTTTTCAACTAATATTTTGTGACAAAAAATTGGGACAATTTGTGCCAACCCAACATTTAAAAAAGGACCCCGGCCACAACGCCATAGCTAATAGCATGCTTGATGCTTAAGTTTCATGTGGTGGATTGGATAATTAAGTAAGTAAGTAAGTAAAATGTACACATATACAGTGCACTCTTGCTTCGTTTAAAAACCTCTTAACACACTGGTCACACTAGTAAACAGAAACCAAAATTGTCATTAGAAACTGTCTATAACTACTGGAACCAGACGTTGGATCTCTTGAACTGGTAACGAGCCGCAGCAAATGCAAAAGCCCAACTGACGGCCGTATGCATTGAATCGAGAGCAGCGAGATACAGACTGTTATGATGATGAGGCTTGGGTACATACCGGGTTGTAGTAGGTGATGTTATGCTGCTTGAAGAAGGGAATAGCGATATCACTGCGCCACGTGGTCGGGTTACACGAACCACCGAGAAACACTGTGCAGACAGACACAGACAGACAGAAAACGATGCTTACAACAGCAGCCAACACAACTAACCAAAACCAAACTCCACCATATTGATTGATCCCTGTGAGGCATTTTTGTGCAACCTGCTGCTCAACAAGTTGTAGCTGCTGTACATCAAATGCACAGCAAGTTGTACAATCGCAGAAACATCAAAAGCCTGCGACAAATCCTCAACATCGATTTACATGTCACGATGTACAGCTTGTGGTGCGACGTGTTGTGCCAAGAAGGTCGACACGACATTGAAGTAATGGCGTTTCGACTTAACTAATGTATGGCAAAATCTTAAGACGAAAACGAAGAAAGAATACAATATCGAAGACTGAAACGACTTTGCAGATGACATTGCTGAAGGTGGCTTGGTACTATGTCAGGATCAAGAGGTCATGGGTTCGACTCCTGCCTGGATGCTACTTAGATGGGTGACTGTCTGCAGACAGGTAAACCATCTCGGTATATAATCAACCACTAAGGTCAACTCAGCCTTCCATCTCTCCGTGGTAGGTAAATCGAGTACTGTTTGACTGGGGTTAAGGTGAAACACGTTCTCCTGTGTCGCATGGCAGGTAACACTGTAATCCATATAGCAGGTGGCACTCTGTAGCTCTAGGGGTAAGTTCCCATGAAGTGCAAAACACACTTCTTAACCTTTTTTTCCTTAAGACGCGTACAGAGCGACGTAACTGAACTGAACTGACACGGTTTAGGTTTTTGACTAACTGATCAACGAGCAAGCAAAACGAGCCGGTTGGTCATTGATTGATGCGTACGTGAACGTAGTCGCGTAGACCACCGACGATGCTAGACGGTGCCTGTGCCTGCTGTAGGCCTAATGCATTGCTGCATTCAGTTCGTCAAAAACTAAACCATGTAACTTCAGTTCAATCTATACGCGCCTTTAGATTACGATCTGATTAACAGACTACGCTTTGATCTTGATTTTTGATCTCCTCTTTAGTCGTGGTGATTAACAGAATTACTAAGTCACTGGCAGTCAAAGTAGAATTTTAAACCTGACGTAAACTGTCAGCTTAAATGTTATCTTCGTTCATTTATCTCCTCTCTTTCTGTCGGTCTGTCTTTTTATCTGTCACTTTGATAAATAAACTCGTATTCAGAACCGACTCTTCACCACAAAATGCACTAATAGCAAACGTTTGGTAAAAATTATCTGATGCATGACACCGATATGATGCCAACATCACGAACAAACACAGGAATGATCACACGCAGACGGAAGACACAAAAACACAATGCGGCCCCCTGGCACCACGTAACGATGAACGAGACAGGTTCAAAAAGAAAAATTTTTTAGCACGCTGAAAAGCTGCATTACGCACGCAGCCTACAGGCACACTGCAAGTTGAATCACGTGGACGTTGCATTAACGCAAGTAACTCTCAATAACTCAACTAAACACACTCAATGCCAATGTGTTAAGGCAGCCAAGAGTCAATTACTTAGGCAGATAAAAGATAACTTGTCAGTAATTGTTCATGAGAAAACGTTTGAGTTCAAACGCCAGATGTCACCACGTGCTTGGCGCGCCACCGGCCAAATACATCTGAGACGTTTCACTGAATGGCGACCTGGCCGGACGTCAAATGACTGCAGCACAGGATGCAATTAAAATATACAGCTTCACGCATGATTGGCATGAATGCCATTCAGTCTACTGCTGTCAAGTCAACAGCCTCGCAGCGCTATTCCATTCACAAAACTTTGCCAACTTCCTGTCAATTATTTTACTTATCCATTATACTGAGGTACATCTTTTATTTGACCTACATAGAAAGGCAGTCTGGCAGACTGAGCAAAAAGCAACAAAAAGTAAACAATGTAAACAAGAAAAAACAATATGACAAATTACATACAATTCCATAACTATTTACACTAACTACTTGACTTGTACAAAAAATTTGAGCTAATGCTCACGAGACGCGCGAGATCCCTTTATCAATAACAATGCATTGAACATAGCCTTTACGTAAACAAACTCTGAGGTCATAATGACATTACACTGAGCACACGGTAAGGTGCAGACATTATAACAGCTGTGACAGTAAGTAATGTTTTAATAGTGCAGTGTACAATATGTCGTTGAAATTCACAAACTACAAACAGAATAAGGTGTGTTTGAAGCAAGGGGCTGCTAATTTTGGGACACGGTGTACATGTAATTTTGAACTGTATATTAATACAACTATAATAAGTCTGCTGCAGAGCATTTCTGCTTCTCACATTGGTTGTTACATTGGCTGTATGCCAGTAAATATCTTAGCTTACGCTGATGATATTGTGACTTTATCTCCATCTTGGAGAGGTCTGCAGGCTCTGATTGATAATTTGTTACTGTGTGCTCAGTCCATTGACATGGCATGTAATGCTTGCAAAAACTGTCTGTATGGTCATTAACCCTCAATGTAGATCCAGAATGGTTAGCGACCCTTTCCGCTTTTTACACTGGGAAGTTCACAATTGCAGTTTGTTTCATCTTTCCGGTATTTAAGATACATTATAACCAATACTTTGAGTGATAAAGATGATATTCAGCGCGAGATTAAAAGCATATTTTTCGTACTAACATTTTAATTCGTAAGTTCAGTCATTGTTCATTCACTGTAAAGTGCTCATTATTTAGATCCTACTGCTTGTCGTTGTATGATATTGGTTTGTGGCGGATGTTCACTGTGTCATGTATGAATAAGTCAAGATCTTGCTACAGTAAACGTATTAAATCGTTCTTCGGATATCATTGTAGTTCTAGTATGACGCAGGCACTGTTGCAAACTGGTTTACCGTCTTTTGATACAGTTCTACATAATAGTGTATGTGTATTCAGTTGTATGTGGCATAACAGCCAGAATTTATTGGTGCAACATTTTAATACTGTTGACATTGTTGATTGACTTTTCTGTTGTGTAGCTGGTTAGACGCATCTTTTCTTCATTTTCTTTTTTTTCTTTTTTCATCTTAGTATTTCTGTATTTTGTGTATGCATGTGTGTTTTTGTGTTTTTATGGGCCATGCTGCCTGAGTCAATTATAATGAATGAATGAATGAATTGTTAGCATTGATAGATATAAACAGCACAAAAAAAAATTTACCCTGAAAGCCTTCCCCTTTGCCTGCACGCAAACAGGAACACACATATATACATGTATATTCATTGTTATTTTCAAATTGTCAGCGTAAAATCAAAAAAAAATATTTTAAAACATACTTTAAAAAGTCGCATTCGTACTGCCTACTTTGCACGGCTACAGTCAAGCATCATTTACACAAGCTACACGACCGACCGTCAGCGAGCGTGGAACAAGTATCAGTTAAACATCGCTGTTTGAAGTGTATAGGTTCATCCAACACTCATTTATACCACTCCAGACCGTTGTTTTACATATACGAAACCAATATCGCTAGACGGAGAGACAGAAAACAAACTCGACTTCAACTAAAGCCGGCTGCGGACTTCAACCAGAGAAAGAAAGTATGCTGCTCTGCAAAGCATCAAGCTCAGTGATGCCTACATACGACTATATCAGTATATCAGCTGAGAAAACAGTTTCACGTGTTCAAACAAGATTTATACCAGTATAATCTTAAACCACAACAAGAAGCCCAGCTGTCGCTAGGGTGAGGCCGATCATACTGGTTATCACTGACCTTGAAGGTCATACCATACAAGGTCGATGATTTTCATTTCAGCTGAAAGGGTGTATGCCACTTCCTGTTAGTCAATAATAGTAACCCACAGGCCCTATCTATCACCGTTTCCGAGTTTTCCATCGAAAAATGCACATTTTTACTACCCCCCACCCTTCATTCAACCTCAAATTTGAAAATGCTCCCCTTGAAGTAGATGGCTGAAATTTTGCAAGCCCGAGTTTAAGACACATAGCCAATTATTCCCGTAAAAAGTTTTCCTCTACGCTCATACCCATTAGCCACAGTACATCTGTGACAGACGGACGGACAGACAGACGGACGACAACCGTAGCAAAAGGCCGAACCTTTAAGTTTACAGCTTAACGGTTGGCCGAAAAATCATTTCTGCAGCTCAGAATGCGGCGTCAGACGTTAAAAATCTGACGAAAATACAGAAAAACGCACCTAGCGCGTTTGCGTTTACGTACTATTAGCGAATCAAGCACTGGACCGCCGGCTCAGGAGAGTCAGGCGACTACAGCGCCAACTGCAAACTAAATGCAGTCCTAACTGTTTTAAGCTCATTTTACAGCCAGGTCGGATGTTGTGATAAACCATCTCAGAGCAACGGAGAGTCACCTTCCATATGAGATCACACAGTGTTACCTG
>Ga0209671_1005551_pt1 | contig 12788 bp, 6 predicted proteins | sample WorMetHERISLAND2_2_FD_187401 | JGI IMG/M metagenome (GOLD analysis project Ga0209671, IMG submission 187401) | Marine gutless worms symbiont microbial communities from Max Planck institute for Marine Microbiology, Germany - Olavius geniculatus... | ecosystem: Host-associated > Annelida >... | reverse complement strand
CATTAGAAATTCCCCATCCCCACACAAAATTCCCCATCCCCATTGTCATAGAAATTTCCCCGTACCTATCCGCATCGCACCACAGAATCTGGAGTCTGAAGATGAGGATTTAATAAGTTGACAAATTAATCGAAATGCAACCTTTATATCCATTTTTGGTGTCGCTGTGGTAACTACCGCAACTTTTTTACCGCTACCGCAGTACTACCATAGTTTTTATTTACCGTTATCATGGGATTACCGTAGAAATTTACCCATTTACCGTGGTAACGCTTTCCCCATTACCTTGTCACTCTCTACTCTGAACTCTGATATTGTTACTTGGCTACCAGAGAATGCATTCAGCCTGTGTGAAGTAATGTCACTACAAATTCCTAAATTTTCCATTCAAAATTTTCAGGGAATTTTGCTTATTCTGGATCCTTTTGCAACATATGGCGCTATATCAATGTGTTTTGATTGATTGGCTATGGAAAAATTGGTCAAATAAGTAAACAAAAGTGATATTTATGGTGCCTGTTATGCGAACTTTTGTAATGGATAATCTGAATTCTTATGGTGTTTACCTTTGCCGTGCTTTTCAAAGTATTTTTGACAGCTCTATTTTGCACATGTTTTTGGCACACTAAGTATTGTTCTGAAGCGATGACTGTTTACATTGCTGTTCTGCTCTAGCAACATCGGAGTGAGTTGCAAGAACACGTTGGCCGATGCATTAAGACCTCATTGTGTATTCCGGTCATTGCCTGCACTGGCACATCAGCCCAGTCTGATGTTAGTGAAGTGATTGCCATTGTCTGCCTTGTCAACAAACGAAGCATCTTGTCACGGTAGGTTCTCATTCATGTTTAGTAACAGCAGTACTGAAGTTAGCTTTGACTTACTCTTTTCATTCAAGTGGCAGGTACTTCGTTCCTCATCTGTTCTCGGTGGTAAGTAAGAAAGCAAGTAAACAAATAAATAAGTACATAAAATGTCTATTTACTTCGCACATCAAGGTCACGGCCATAATGCACTCTTTGCGTTAGTTCTTTAAGAAGAATAAGGTCTTAAGTAATCGCTCAGTGATGGAGGTGATGCAATCAGGATCATGCCATAGATGTAGAAAACTAAAACATTTTTTTATCTGTGCCACGTTTTTTACGTTTTTAAACGTTTCTTATTTTGCTCAACGTTTTTTTATTTTAAAAAAACGTGCATTGAAAATCCCATCAAAAGCTTTGTGAAGTACTTTTGGAACCACAGAAAAGAAATAATAGGTCATAGTGATGTATTTTATTTAGTTAGTCCACATATACTAAATGAAAAGTTTTTTAACTAGTATATTTGGTTAGTTTAATGCTATGGTCCTATGACCACAACGTTGAATTGAAATTAAATAAAGTTCTGTCTATCTAAACTATAGTTCAAGATATACTGCATTACAGCATTAAGCATTAGGCAAGTGGTTGGACAAATCATGGCCAGCGTTTTTTATTCTTGCGATGTTTTTTTTTACGTTTTTTAACGTTTTTTTTATTTTACCTGGAACATTTTTACATCTGTGGATTCTGCAAATACGTCGTAGTGAGTTTCACATCATCTGGCTGTTATTTCATTTTCGAATATGCCATACTGTATAACATGAGCCATTAAGATTTTAGGTACTGGTACACTATCTAGAATATGCAGCAGTATGGCCAGGATACAGAGTAATAAAAGTTGTATTGCTAATGGTAATTTCATTGTCTTGATGACATTTTTGCGAGCTTGAGGAGTTGTTGTTGATATTAACTGAGTTCTGGCATTGCAGTGATGATGATAATGATGATGTTAGGGACCAGTTCACAGTGAAAGATGCATCAGTTGTGAAGCAGGTGTTCAAGTATACTATGAATGTACTGCACGCTGCCATAGCGGTTGAGAGTGAACGTCGGTGCAAGCTACAAACTGAGGTTTTTTCTGACGTATATTACTTGTGTATGTTGGTAGAGGTAGAGGTAAAGGTAATGGCCAACACTTGTTATAGCGCTTTTTACATAAAGCGATCTGTGGCCAGAAGCACTTTGACAATCTCGGAAGTGGTAGCTGATCGGCATGAGCTAATGATACCACAGCACACTATGCGGCCTCCATTGCCTGTGTAAACGAACAGTAGGACCCACAGTTTGCAGCAAACAGACATACCATTACCCCAATCAGCCACATAATGCCTTCACCCTATAGTCCGTAAGCTACTACTCATTTCCCATCCCACGGAGGGTAGGAGGCTGAGTTGGCCTGAGCACACAGCAGGTTAAAAACTTTGCTCAAGGTTGCTTGCAAATGATGGCACTGAGAATCGAACCGCAACCTGAATGTTACGAGTCAACACTAACCACTAGACGACTTGCACCTACTCAGGCAGGTACGTGTGAACGACTTGCCCAAAGTTGTTACTTGGTAGAGCACCGGCTGAGAATTGAACTGTGGACTTTTCAGTGTCGTATCCAACGTCCTAACCGCTGAGTCACCAAGCTGCCATTATTGTCATTATCATGATAACTTACAGTGTGCAGTTTGCAATAAAATAGGACAGCGATGCATTAGAGTGTCTGTGTATGAATAGGCAAAAACTATGCATTAACAGCAATGCTAAAATCATTGTGCATTAATCTACATTTATGCTGATATTTGCCTGTGTATGCATTTTTTCCGTGCTCTGACACTTTTCGCTCTGCAGCCGGTATAAGTGTGCCACTGACATATGGCACCATACAGATGTATTTCGAGTCAGATTGGTTGGCCTCTAAAAAACCCGATGTGTGTAATTCTATAGTTTCTCATGAGATGAATATTAACTCCGGCAAAGTTGGCTGGTTATGCTGCCACTAATAGAAGCAGTAGAAGCAACAGCAACTGAGTGGTTACTTTAACTGCGTCTTCTGCATCCGGACCAGATGGCAAACATTGGAGAGCTAATGGTCGAGTTACACCACCAGGAAATGTGGCATTTTATGGACAAATGCGTGTCCAGAAGATTTTAGATTGGTGTCATATGTGCGATTGAATTCAGATATTTGTGAAATATTTGTGGTGCATATATACGTGTTTAATTCATTGTAGAGTTTGCTGCAAGTCACAAAGAATCTTTTCAGTCATCTAGGTACATACTTCACACATATATATTCAACAGTTTTTCGTGTATAGCTGTGCATAGTGTTAATGAGTTTGGTTCGTGATATATACACCATGGTCCATAAAAATTGTGCTATTTTTATTTTTTAAATAACTCCACGGAACATTTGGTCGATTTTAATAATTTTTGGCATGCAACATCCGGTAGAAACTTGACGCAAATGACTGTAGTTTTGACCACCTCACTTTAATACTGTCATTACACTACCTTGTGAAATGCAGAAGTTGTAGTTCAATCGTTTACAACAATGAATTCTTACTGGATGGTGCACATGTTGGCTCAGAAGTGATTAACTGAATAGTGACAAACATTGGCAATTATTGTCTCTCAAAAAGTTGTACGTGTCGCATCACTTAGTCTTTATTACAGCATGTGCTCAAAATGTCCTCCTCCAGCACGAATGCAAGCGGTAGACGTTGACACTACTCACTAACAGCAGGTTCAGTAACCTGTATTTCACAAGGTTTTGTAGCAACATTATTAAGGTGAGGTGGTCAAAACTATAGTCATTTGCATCAAGTTTCTTTTTGATGTTGCACGTCAAAAATTATAAAAGTCGGCCAATATTTTACGGAGGTATTCAAAAAATAAAAGTGGCACGTTTTTTACGGACCACAGTGTATGTGAACAAGTTTAAAACAGTGGTAAAAAAGTCAACATGTCGGACACCCGTGAGAGTCATACATCTCGGTAATGCCTGGAATAGCAAATAGAAAATTGGAATGAATAATTTGACCAATGAATAAACGTCTTTAATAAAATACTGAACAAATATGCTCTAGCAGGTTTATAAAATTAGTCGTATAACTTTTATGTTGAACGAATAATCGGGACATTTGCCGTTAAAAAGCCTTGGTCATAGATTATCTACATTTGTCAGTTATCGATATTCTAAGTATGTGATTATTTGTTTGTGACAGAAAGTTTGCCTCATTTGCTGAAAGAAATAATGCAGGAAGCAAAGCAGTTGACAGATGCAGAATGGTGTGTAATTGTAACGTACTTGTCGTCATATTTTGAACCTATAATATATGTATACATACACTCCTAGTCACTCCTATATAGGTTTTGCTGTTCGGCATTTTTTCTAGACAGTTAGTGCATTTTGTCAGTTGGCTTTTATTATCAGTTATGTATGCATTGATTGTGATTGATTGTGAACTAGATTTCCGATTATTTAGTGTTTATATGCATATATCATTTGCGATGTTGTTGCCTTGCTAATGTTCTAACAGTGCTGTTTACATGTCTATGTCTATGTGACAGCTGTTCAGTATTCCTGTATGACATGCGACTTAATCAGTTGGTTGCCAAAGTGTTTAATGGCGATGTGACTGAAAGTGACAGTCGACCGGTTAGTGACACCTTTTCTGTTGACACTGTGTTGTTTATGTTTCATTAACCGTTGTTAGTTTTACAAATTTCAAATTATAGTCCTGCTTTTGTGATGTATGCTTTTTGTATATTATTAGACCGGTTATCGTTTGCATGTGCTGTTGAGCTTGGTTAAGTATCATATGGAGTATAGTTGTGACATTTAGCACCATTCTTCAGCATCAAATTCAGCGATATTTGGTGGGTAGATGGCTAGCAGATTTTAAGCAATGCTTCTGTCATCCAGCAATATCTCACAACCTGTGACTGCTTTGAAATCGAGTCTTTGTATGTACCTGGAAAGTCAATGTCTGCTCTGTTTTTGTATTTGACAGTTTCCGTAAATCAGAATTTTCTAAATTTGTTAGCTTGTGTCAAACGTGCTGGAAATGTAAACTAATCAATGGTATCGCAAGCAGTTACTTAAATAAACAGTAAACTGTTGTGTAGTTAGTTTAGGCTTAGGTGTCATGTCGGTGTTGCAGTCAGATTTGCTTATGCAGTTTAAGCTTTACTAAGGACTGCGGCGATGCAGGAACATAGCTTGTTTTTTATCGGTTAGAAATGTAACTTAGATTTTTTAGCTGTTTTGTTTATGCGATGTAATCTGCTGTTGTTTTTTGTATTATCAGAATAGCTATGACATAAGGTTTTCAGCAACGCTTGGAATTGCTGGACATGTTGCCACTACAGGTCAGTTAATTCACGCACATTTGCAGATTCTGTTTTTTAAAAAATTGCAATTTTGGTTGCTGTCCATCCCTAAAAACGTCACTTCCTATATTTTTTTATTAGATCCATGAAACTATTGGTGCAGTTTTTTTTTGTTTTTTAAAGTTGTACTGACACAAAACTGTTCTGTATATAGTCTGTAATGCTGCAGTGTTATTGCTTTAGTTCTCATCTGATGTTGACATTTTGTACTAATTTTGGTGCTATTAAAACTGCAAAGTGTTATAATATCAGATTTGTACGGTGCAGTTCGATCATGACTTCAGAGGTGCTGTTATTATCCACAGACTGATATTTCTAAATTTACATTGTTTGTCAGTTTGCATTGCTTTGCAGTGGGATTTGCATTCTGTTCAGTTTTAGCATCTGGTATCTTAGCCATCGCAATTCTTTCTGCCTGTCTCTTCCTCTGTTTGTTACATGAGTGGATCAGTTAAAAACAGTGCAAGTGAGGATCACCAAATCTTTACCGTCGGCTGCCTGGAAGACTCTAGTTTCAGGAACCGTAAAGTTTTTCCATAAATTCGAAGGGAGTCATCCTGATTGAGGGTGCTAAATGAGAGGGGGGTAGGAAAAGTTTGCGATTTTCAGCCAGTACTGAAATTCATGCACTGGATATAATGCTTGGCATCGTCCGCCATTGAGTCTAAATGAAACATTGTTGTGAGCTTAGATTTTTTCGCACCGGGCCTTCACACATGCATCACTGTTGTGTGTTTCCCTTTGCGTTAGCTGGGCTTTTCTTGTATTTTATGATATTAGGTGAAATGCTGAATGTGAATGATGCATATGCTCATCCGAAATTCTTCCGTGGTATTGACGAGATGACTGGCTTTAAGACGAGGTATATAACATACATAATTCTTTTAGGACTTGTAATTGTGTTTGACGTCGGTGTGATGTTGTGGCATGAAAGACTATGCTCCTGTCATAGTCTGCAATAACTGGGTAAAAGTTGTCCATTTGTACAGATTCGCATTTATTAGAAACACAAAACATAAGTATTTGTATTGAGGTTAGTGTATTATTTAGTAGATTTGTAGATTGGATGACTTCACTTTTCCACTTCGGACTTAGCCTATTGCCGATCTTTCCACTAGCTCAAGTTTGGTCAAAGACCAGACTTATGTCAAAACGTGGAGTGTTTTCACTGAGACTTTTGCTGCTCTGCAAATTTTTTAGACCAGAGTTAAGCCAAACTAACCTGACTTGTCACATTTGCATGTATAAAGCTTAGACCATTGAGGCTTAATTTTTGCACTGGGCCTTCACACATAGTGAGGACTTTCACTTTCATCTCAAGGTGTTGCTCAGTCAAAGGCTCAGCAAAAGTCTTGAGTCGAAAAGTGAAGTCGTCCATTGTATTTCGTTACCGAATGAACATTTTTTTGTTGATTTGATGTTTTGGTAGGTCAACTTATTTTAGGTCTTGGCATGTATGTGTTCACAGTTACTGATAACTTGTTGCTGAATTTGTCATTGTACCAGGTTTTTTTTGTTTTTATTTGTATCTGTTCATTTTTTGATTGTAATGTTTATAAGTCAGTATTTTTTTGTATGATTATGGGAATATGATATTTGCTGACTGATGTTTTGACCAGGAACATACTGTGTATTCCATTGAGAAATTCAAAAGGTATTATTTCAATTTGTTGTGCTTTTTGCTATATATCGTTTTTAGTGCAATTGTGGTTTTTGTCAAGTACACAGCACACTGATTTATACTTTTTTGTGACTTTGTTTGAGCACGTAAATAACTTGGCTTGTTACTAACTTGCTAGGTGTATTTCATCTATTTTTGTTCGATCTTCAGCTTGCTGTATTAGTTGGACACTGCCATATCATTATGATGCTATTATGCTAATATACTATATATGTCTGTTTAAGATATATTTGTTTTATACTGTCTGCAGTGTGTAATGGCGGGACTTTGGCTTTGTAGAGTTAAGACAATACCTTTGTCCGTGTGATCCGTCAGGTGAAGTGGTAGGTGTCACTGAACTGTGCAATAAGAAAGGCGGCGGTCCTTTCACTCGTTCCGATGAGCAGATTGCTCACGTGTATTCAGTCTACTGCAGCATGAGTGTTATTCACGTAAGCGAGTCAGTCATTTGATCAAAAGATTATTATATAGCGTTGTGTTGCAACCGAATCATAAGAGCTTAAATGCGTGAACATTGCTTTGCTTTCAGCCGTCTCGTCTTGCAAACGTCTCTCCACTACTGTGCAAACGGGGAATTTATTGTTTCAGAAATAAATGTGCTGATTGTTTGTACTTCACAATTAAGTCTTTCGTTGATGTTTTTTATGATGTGTTGTCTGTTTTGTGTTCTGTAGAGTTTATTGTATGCAACTGCGCAGAAGTCGGCGTTGCGTTTCAAACTTGCCAACGAAATGATGATTTATCACATGAAGGTCAGTGTCTGCTGTGGGGCCGTGAGGAAAATCAGAAGTTGATTTGGTTTTAGTTTTTAGAAGCTGAAATAAGCCGTCCAGAGTTTTCAGTTCCATTTAGTTGGTTTTTCTTCGCGTTTGCACCTGATCATTTGTTCAGGAGAATTGCGGTCAGCAAGTGAACTGCGAACGTACGCATAAATACAGTGTATGGTGGCAAGCCATTATGTCACATTTCGTACAAACTTAATAATTATGTGTTAATCCTTTTCAGATGGTAGTTGACTAGTTGACTGTTGTTACCTGGTAATGCAGTTCTTTGCAGACACTACAAAAACAAAACAGATTCGCACCAATTGCAGACCGAAACTGAGGTTATTTTTAACAAAACAACTTATAGCAATTCCAAACTGAAAACCATGGTTATTTTAAAAACCAAACTGGACTTCAACAAACCATTTCACACACACACACCTAGTCTGCTGACATTGTGTTATAGCAGTTATGTCAACGGCAGCATTAGATGTTTGAGACCATCATGATATATTAGCATACTTGAAGTGAATGGTGAAAAAGTACAATTAACTGGAAAAGTCAAGTTTCATAGCTGCTGATGGCACAATCGAGGCTTTTTTATCAATATAACTATGCTAGTTCTGTAATTTACGTGACAGATTGCAGCTGCATTTTTTGCCTCTGTCTTAATGGGCTGAATTATGGGCTTTTGTTTTCCTCATTTATCTGTCTCTCTGCCTCAAATGGGCTCATAACTTGAAAACAAAGGGGCATCGAAAGACCAAAATTGTAAGTGAACGTTCCACAGGTCAGGATTATTTGGTGTGCCAATATACAGTTTGAAGATCAAAGATTACGGATGTACGCTTGAGCTAGGTGGATGGCCTGAATGTCAAGGGTCAGGATTGTACAATGCGGTGTGTAGCTAGATTGACGGTTGCATATCATGTGAACAATGGGCCGACATCACGTTGTTTGCGTTTGTTTTAAGTCAGTTTTGTTTGATAATGTAAGCCATTTTGTCTGTTGTTTGATGTCTAGGTAACGGACGCTGACGTCCAGCGACTGCGTGAAGCAGCTGTACCTCCACCAACGGCATTTCTTGCCGATATGCAGAAATTCTCATGTATACCTCGCAATATTAACAATGAAGACACGCCATTGGTATGTTTATTTAATATCAGTTGTATATGTATTGCATTGTCAAAATTTGTCATATGCATGACTGAATATACTGCGGTGTCTACTAACATGGCATGCGTCAGGCTGATGCAGTTTCACATGAGGGTTAAAGGCTAAAGGTTGCGTGTAGCTTGTTGTAGAAAAGCCATTTCAAGGTCATATGGAATCACACGCAGTCACCTTCCATTCAATACAGGTGAACGTGCCCCACCTTAACGCCAGTCAGGCTAGTCAGTACTCGATTTTAGTTCCAGAGGGATGCAAGGCTGAGTTAACTTATTTGTTTGGTTTTATACCAAGACGTCTACCTGTGTAGAGCCAAGTTCTAAATGGTGGTTGACAGCTTGTTAGCCTCTAGACCATGCCATCACCAAAGGCGTTTGTCTAGTCAGAGAAATCTCAGTCATTGTTAGTTGTAGTATTTAATGCCAGTGATCATAGCCATTGCTGAACCAGAAGAAACACCACAGTGGCAGTCTGCGAAGTTTGTCATCCAACACACTGCATCATTCCATAATTAACGTTCTGCTGCACTAATTTTTTAAAAATTTTTGTGTGACATTATGAACTGCTTTATTTGCCACATAGTGGTAGCAAGAAAAGAAATGATAGCAACACGGGAATGACTGGAGCTCAGTTTTGCTGGTGTGAGCGAAGTACTGATGAATGGCATGTGCGCATTGCAGGCAGTGATCAGTATGTTTCATGACCTCGGCTTTGTCTCACGACATCACATCATTGCCGACCACTTAGCACGGTGTGTTCAGCTCTTCAGCTCTTTTTCTCTTCTAATGCAGGTGTGATATTGTATATCCAGCCATTGTCCGTGAGTTAAAACTGTGAATGAATTCTGTACTAGTGAATTTTGCAGTTTTGTTGTTGACTATGATAGTTCTTGATAAATTCAGTGCAATGCTGTTTTATATGCTAGTGTAATATGCTTGCAGAAGCTGCATCGCCATAGCACCAAACATGGTTATCTATTTTGTTAAGTTATGTAGATTCGTCAATAATACAACCTTTTTGAAATTGTTGTTGACGTTTTGGCAACCGCTGCTGCTTTCTTCGGAATGACTGTCTGCCAGGTGTCACCACTGCGGCAGAGAGTAAGCAGTCACAGATGTGTGTGGAAGTTGATAGGATCCCTCGTCTCGGTTCGTCGACTTGTCTTGTTCCTTCCTGATCTGTATCGCTTCCCTGATCTATCGGTCCATTCTGTTGCTTTCTCTGTTGATCGCCTTGGTGCGGTTCCAGTCTATGACGTTGTTCAAAGAGATGGCATGGTCTGTGACTGCCGACTTGCTCTGTTGCTGCAGATTTGCTGGTGCTTCACGTGTAAGCCCTTACATCACGTCTTGTGTGACTTCCTGTCGGTGTTTCTGTAGCCATACCTCATAACTTAATAAGTTACTGTTTCAAAGACATGGTTATCTATTATTAGTAGTAATAGTGGTATTATTATTGCCAGTGCAAAGTTTTCATTAATATCAGCCAATTAGAGATTCTTCAGTGTAGTATAACATGTCCCAAAAATGTTTCCACCAAAAATTTGATTTACTATTTTCTTGTTAATCACACATTGATTTCATTTATTCATTGTTGTTGCTGCTGAATTGCAGATGTTGAAGCATTTTTCTCACTTTCACATTTTGTCTGTTGCCAGGTTTGTTCTGATGATAAAGAAAGGCTACCGAGACCCTCCATATCACAACTGGTCGCATGCATTTTCTGTTACACATTTCTGTTATCTGCTGCTGAAGAATATTGACTGGAAGACTTATATTGAGTATGTTTGTCTTTATCTGTTGACATTTGTCTGTTTTTTAATTGAAGTTCAGTATTCTGACATCATCAGCAGTTCATCATTTTTGATCTCTTTGGTTGGGGCCATTTGACATTGAAAAGTGTTTTCTGCACTTTTTCATTTCGATGGATCCGGAAGAACTTTGAATCGTGTCCAGAAAAAAATGGTTGGTTAAACAAGAATCAAACTGCAACGATCGAAAAAGAACAGCTTAGAATTTGGCTAAAAAGCAATATGCTGTTACTGTGGAATATAGTCTGTTTCAATGCTGTTTGGACGGGTACATAAATACACTGTGAACCATAAAAAAGTGGAACTGTTTTATTTTTGTAATAACTTTGTCAAATATCAACACACTTGGATAATATTTGGCACACGTGTAGCGTAGACAATCCTGAACTAGCTTATATGCAAATCACATGTCAAACTTATTTGCTGCTCTGTATTATACGCTAGTAAAACAATACGTTATGAAATAGTGCGTGTACGTAGCATCAGCAACTTAGCAAGCAGAGTTTTTTCATTGACAAAATGTTTAAAAGTAAACACACTTGCAAACGTCAGTCAAACAATGTCACAGCTTGTGTTCAAAGTGTCCGCCGTTAGCTGACACACATTCGTCCACTGCCTCGTCGATAACGCGCTGTTTCATCGTGGACCACACTTCAACCAAGTGCTGCTTCAGATCGGTCACATCAACTATCGGAGACCTGTACACCTGCTCTTGAAAGTAACCCCAGATTTTATAATTGACAGGGTTCAGATCTGGATTGTTGGGAGGCCACAGATCTGGACCGATGAACCTGGGCGTCTCGTGTGCAAGCAGGGCCACTGTGTCTTGTGCTCGGTGTGCTGGCGCACTGTCCTGCTGGAAGATGAACACTACCCAGTCAACAGTAAGCTGGTTCCCAGCCACAATGATTTCATAAATAAGTAAAATATGCACCCATGTCAATAAATGTCTAGGCTAAAAACATGCCAAATATTATCCAATTTCGTTTATATTTGACGAAGTTATTACAGAAACAAAACAGTTCCACTTTTTTATGGTTCACAGTGTAGTTGTACACATGGCCTGTTGTACTGGATATTCGAATGTAAGATTGTGAAATGTGCACACCAATATTTTATAACAAGGCTGGCATAGGATAAGAGCAAAGAGTATAATCCGCATATGTAATGCGTGCTTGCTTTCTGCCAGTCCTGGGCATCAATCACAACACTGGAACATTGCCAGAATTAAATGTTTACAGAACTGAGAATCCATGCATCACTATCTTCAACGGGAGTTACGCTCAGTGTGTTTAAAGTCGAGGGGAGTAACGCTGACCTCAAACAGAAAGCCGGTAAAAGACATCGGTGCTAAGTTTCGCGTGCTAAGCTGCTTGCTTTGCTGCAATGAAGAACGATTGAATGTAAAGTTAGCCAGCCATTTTACATAGAAATGTAATGATAGTTGTTTAGGCTAACTGGTACTGCGTATTATTGTGTGTTTATTACAATATATTATCTTAAAACGTCAATTTTGGCGTTTGTTGTCATAGCCATTAGCGGCTAGTATAGTACGGTAAATTAGCTAAATAGGCGATTCGTTGCCAGTCTTACATAGCAACCGGCCAAAGTCTGCATCGAACATTTGCATGGTTTTACTTGGGTTGCCTTAAAACACTCATGCACACTTTTCAGCTAAATTTAACTTTAACACATGCTAACGGAATTGAAAATTTCCGGAATTCTAATGCATCCAAAAAATGCTTCAAGCTGTAGACTTTGTAGTTTGATTTTAGTATAAGTGGTAGCGTATAAGTATATATGATATGTTTGTTACTTAACTTTGGAGTATTTGTGCAGTGACGTCGAAGCATTCTTATTGTTTGTGTCTTGTCTCGGCCATGACATTGATCATCGTGGCACCACAAACTCCTATCAGAAAGTGTCGGTGAGTTTAGCACTTGTATCAACTTGTATCGTGCCACAGAACACTAATAATCATTATTTATTTATTTATCAACATCCTGCGACTTTTTTAATGTTTTAGCATTTGCAGTGTGTTTTCCAGTTAATTCTCGTGAAATATCTGGTGCCTCTTTGCTGTATTGTCAGTTTTTTTTTTTTTTTATTTTTGCTTTT
>Ga0209671_1005548_pt1 | contig 12791 bp, 7 predicted proteins | sample WorMetHERISLAND2_2_FD_187401 | JGI IMG/M metagenome (GOLD analysis project Ga0209671, IMG submission 187401) | Marine gutless worms symbiont microbial communities from Max Planck institute for Marine Microbiology, Germany - Olavius geniculatus... | ecosystem: Host-associated > Annelida >... | reverse complement strand
GGTCCCAGGGACCCGAGCACCCCGTGGACCAATTTCAAGGTCAAAGGGTCAGAGGTCAAGGTCACGGCGGCTAATTGCGTTGTTGGCGAAAAATCCACCACCAGTCCACCACCAAAGCACGCTCACCATGTAGCGTCGTCAAGTCTAAATGATTCACGAGATGGCAGCACTGGCTGTCGCCGTGTGGTAGCACGCACACACTCGACTGCAAGAACGGCCCCATAGTGGGCAGCCCCTCAACGGCTGTACACTATTGTTTTAAGTTTTTTTGTTTTTTTAATATCAGCATTCCAAGGCAGAATTGCAAAACGTTTTCTCTGTTGTACATGACGTTTCAAGAAAATTGAGAAAAAAATTTCTATATGATGCAATTTTTCAAATTTTCACTGCAGTCTATTTAATGTTGTTGTTAAGTGAGTAGTATTTTAAAGAAGTTTGTAGTCTGTAGCTAGGACGTTTTGCTTTTGCTGTAGACAACGGTTTACTCAAGATACGATTTTTTGCCATTCTGTCCTCACAGTGTTTCGTGACTTTGTTGGTAAACTCACTGAGTTGTCAGTTGTTTCTGGATATTTCACTTTGTAGTTGTTTCGGTCTTTTTGTTCACTGATTATTGTCAAAGTCATCTAAGTGTCTGTGCGTGCGTCCATGCATCCAACGTTTCTTAAGCTATCTTCCTTCCATCTTCTCTTTCCCTTCCCCTTTCCCTTCTTTTTCCCTTTCCTCTTTTACTTCCCCTATCCCTTTCTTTTTTCCTCCTTTTCCCTCTCCCTTACCCTTCCCTTTTCCCCTTTTTTCCTTTCCCTTCCCTTTTCCATTTCCCTTTCTCTTCCCTTTACCTTCCCTTCCTTTTCTCCTTTCCCTTCCTTTTTCCTTTCACTTTCCCTTACCCTTCCCTTCCCTTCCCCTCTCTCTTCCTCTTTTTCTTTCCCTTTTTCCATCTTTCTTTCCGTGTCCATGTCCGTGCGTCCAATATTTGAGGCAACATATCTCCATAACAGTGCAAGGTAGACGCATGGTGACGATGTACCATTTATAGTAAAGTGACTGTGACGAATTGAATGGTCTCGTTACAATTTTAGGTATAGCTTGTTTTTTTTGTGTTTTGTGTTTCTGTAAACGTTAAACTTACTGTTCCATTATTATGTGTTTGTGTGCATTCTGCCTGGAAAGGCCATCCCCAAAATGACCTATACTGTGTTGGGTGGGACGTTAAACCCTACTCACTCACTCACTCACTCATACTGTAAACTATTGAAATGCTTTGGACAGACTCTGTGTTCATATGAACATTATCTTGTTTATCAAATGTTTTGTAACAGTTTGCTGCCTTTCACAACTCATTTCGAGCTGTTCGTCCATTAACTTGTTGTTTTTTGCAGAAACTTGTTCTGTATCATCACAGTGTGGTAAGGGTGATGTGTGTCGGGCTTTGTTGAAAAGTGCCTATAATATGTGTGATATTGAGTAGTGTGTATTTGCTATACACTTCCCAACTTAGATGAGCTCAGAAATACTGTGTTTTGTTTATCGTCGTTGTTTGTTAATCATTTTTAACGTTAATTCGGAAATAGGTTTAGTTAGTCTGAGTAACAATTATAACTGGTAGTTCTTACAATTATAGGTTTAGGTCATTCTTTGTGTTTTGTGTTTCATAAAGGTTAAACTTTTTGTAAAGGTTAAACTTTTTGTTCTGTTATTATGTGTATGTGCAATTTTACCTGCAAAGGCCGTCCCCGAAATGACCTAGGCTATACTGTGTCGGGTGGTACATTAAACCCTACTCACTCACTTCATACACAGTGGCGTTGTGGCCAGATGGCCCCCTAAATTTTGGGCTGTTGGAAAATTGTCGTAAAATCTTCTTTCTTGTTCGAAAATTCGTGTCCAAAAAATGCGAAATTTGGACCTGGGAACCACCTATTTTCGGGAATTTTGGGGGCAAAATTAACATTTTGACCACTCATAATATCCTTTGTGGAAAAGTTGTTGTTGTCTGTCAGAAATTAGCAACTTTTTGCCCTGCCTACTACTAACGTTACTGCCCACCCACGATGCCGCTGTCCATACGGAACACACAGACGGACGGACGAGCAAGACGTGACAGACGGTCACATAAGTCTAGTAACAGTGGATGATTGGTGGTGAACTGTTTGTATTGTCAGTGCACAATGTCGTTCTCTTTGCTGATGTCACAGTGGTAGTATTTAACCATACTTCATTGTTGTCATTTATTTGGAAAGTTTAGCACAACGTGACACACCAGATAACATGCACACCATGGACATGTAATAGACCAGTCACTCGGGCATTATATTAATAGCACATAGCAACAGGACATATGTTAAAAGAGACACGATAGTATTTTAGTCAACGAAACAAGGCTCTTGCTGCTGTAGCTTTAACAGCATCAAGAAAATCTTAATTGGTAGGTGTAATTACACTGTGTCTCAAAAAAACGTCCCACTTTGTGATTATACATATCTTCGTCAAATATTGTCCAGTTTTTAAAATTCTTTAATCAGCACACTGTGGACAAGTAGCAGTAATGTGGTTATTAAACATCCCACCACATGTTAACTGCGTTGCTGCACTACCATGTGAAACTTATATTGTCTAAAATTACTAAAATCCTAGGAAAACGTGCAAAAATTATATTATAAGACAATTTTTGAGTAATTGTGGTATTAAAAGTGAATGATGTTTAGTTTTTGTAAATAATAATTTTAATGCAGTTTTGATACACTGGTAATTTTACAATGAGGACAAGCTTTGACTAAGAACTTACACGAGTTCAAAAAATAGAGTTTGCGGAGAATTCTGGCGGAATTTTTGAGGATAAACAGTGGAAGGAAAGGAATGGACAGTACACGTTAGGCCTACTAAAAAAATTGGAAAACAGGAACCACTGACCAAGGGCATCAAAATGGTAGACAGAAGCATGCAGGTACCGAAGAGAACATGACCATTGTGGATGAACTGGTACGCCTACTAAACCACGAAGGCCAGAAACAAACACACCGTTCAACACGCGAAATAGTCAAAAAGACGGCTCTGATACAACGTAGCATCGTACAGATTACTTATCGCAATTTTGGTCTAAATCTTCCAACACGTCTGTTGCCTATTATCGTTAGTTTTTTATTGCATTTTTGTTTCACAAGGTAGTGTAGCGACGCAGTTACAATGTGGTGAGATATTCAATAACCACTTTATTGCTAATTGTCCAGAGAGTGTGCCAGTGAATTTTTTTTTTGAAAATCGGTTAATATTTGTCAAATATATTGCCAGTTACAAAGTGGGACGTTTTTTGAGACACAGTGTAGTTGAGAGTAGGCAATATAGGGTAGTTCGGGCAGAGAGGGAAGATGGGACAGGATGGATCTAATGATGTAGGGTAGGCCGCCGGATAAAAGGTTACCAGGCTATTTTTTTACTGGGCAAATATTAGTTCTCCAAGCTGCTTATATGTTGCAAACATACACGGACATGCCTCCAAGTCTCACCACGCATTTTACGTGAGAGGCACTCATTTTTAGTTAACTTTTCAGCACAATAAAATATCATCTCTCATACTTTAATTTTTACTTATTTGACCTATATTTGCAAAATCTGTCTCTTCATATCGACGGAAAATAATGTGTTTCACTGCGCACAATGTCAACTTTTTTGAAACGTGAAAATGCGTTGGCGGCCAGCTGTCTCAGACCCTGAATATTGGGGTTGGGAGAAGTGAGAGAGGACGGAAGGAAAAAGAAAGGGGTGGAAAAGAGGACAGGGAAAGAGATGAAAATCTTACTCATCATTGGCGGATATGGTTACCACGCATTTTGTTTATTGGCCTAGTCATGTCAGGCCATGTCTGGACCAGTTCGGTTCGGTCTCTTCTAGAGTGACAAGCACATTAGTAGTTTTAACAGCATGCGCTATATAAATTTGCGTTTTACTTACTTACTTACTTTAGAAGGCGCGAGTACGTTGAGCGAAAGAAAACAGGCTAGCGGCGGTGACGTCACATGATGTAACGTCACGATGACTCTATTAGTCTATTTACACTTGTTTGAGTGACTAATTGATGACGTCATACTATGTGACGTCACTCAGGATGGCTGTGAGAGTGCGAAGCTGGTGGCACGTCGAGCGCGCTGGTAGAATGACGTCATGACGCTGGGCGCGTTGTTGTCACGTGACCTCGCGCCGACCCAGCAGCTGTCCCGCAGCACGGCTGCAGAGTCAGTGCAGTTGCTAGGCAATGCGTTGAGCGCCAAACCGAGCGCACAGACGCTGTAGGCCGCCAGCTGAATGGCGTCCGGTGGTGAAAACTGCCAGCCCGCAAACATTGCGTCTACAACTGCAGCCAGACGTCAATTTGTTACACCACTGTATACAAATCACCAATAGACGAAGTGGTACAATGCCTGTAGACTACTTGCAAGTAAAACTTTCAACACACGTCACACAGATGAAAAGAAAGAGGCACGCCCTATGACCATCTTGCAGAACCAGTGGCGTCGTGCCGGGGAGACAATTGCCCCCTAACTTTTGGGAGGTTGAGAAATCGTCTTGTTAGTAAATTTTTGTTCAACATGCAAAATTCTGAGCTAAAATCCCCTATTTTTACGGAATTTAGGAGTACAATTGAATTTTGAGCACCTATAATCTTTTCTGGTGGAAATATTATTTGCAGAAAAAGAATGCAACCTGCTGCCCCTCCTACTTTTTAACATACGACGACGCAGCCGCTGTTTTTAACCCCCATGCACACTACAACATCGGGTTGCGGCGCGGTACACCTTAAGTTGAAGATGAAACACAGATGAACGGTACCGTAAACAAGAAGCTCAGCTGTCGCTAGGGAAGACGCGCTACAGCCTACACAGTTGCTGTTGCAGTACTGACCTTCAAGATCATCCAAGGTCGATGATTTTCATCTCATCTGAAAGGGCGTATGCGATTGCCTATTGGTGATCAATAGCAATTTAAGCCCAATTTCGCAGACTCGCACGCGTAGCCATAGTACATCAGTGACATACAGTTAGACGACAATCGTGCCATAGCTGTAGCGCGTCGAAAACAGCTACGGTATATTAAGCTTAGTAGAGGTTGCTAACTGCTGACCTGCAGTGATGGGTATAGAGAAGACGAGCGTGCAGTCGGCAAACTGAGCGGATGTCAACGACGAGTTGAACAGCAGCAGCATCACTAGTACTCCTCCTATATGACAGACAACACAATGACAGCCAACCAGTCAGCCACTGCAACTAGTGACGCTAGACGGTTATTCGCATTCACGCACATGAAAAAATAAGATATGAAATAAGTGACACCAGCAGACAATGTTTCAAACAAGACCTTAACACGTGGCTTTTTAATGTGCCTACTTTTAGCTGTCGCCTCTGAGAACACTGTTTAAGACGCACCTTGCAAATTTGCGGATTGATTCATTCATTCAGCAAATCACCAAGGGCAAATACGTCATGGTCATGATCGTGTAACTTGTCACCTTGCTAACAACACTGATTGCACTCGCTAGGCCGATATAGCCTACAACGAACTCATTAATATTAATGACTAAGATGAAAATCGACATACGGACGTGACCAGATCGCTCAATACTACGTCCTCTAATTGGACCTATCATGCAGAAACCGTACCATCTCGATGTCCTACTTTCTGACCAACTACAGTACACATAACTAAGCGTTGCGTGGAGGTTTGCTTTAGAGCCAGAATCGCACAACGGTCCAGTTTGTGCTGGCAATTTTGGCATAGAAGAGTTTAATAGATAAACTTGTTTTGAATGTAGAATCTGTTGCTGTTTATTAGGCGGCCGTCGCATTGCGCGTCTTGACCGTACGTCATTCCTGCTGTCTGTCTGTTCGTCCGTTTGTCCCGTAGGAGATCCTAACTAGAACGCAAGAATGCGTAGAAAAGCCAAAATTGATGTGAACGTTTTTCAGAGTAAATGTGACCAGTGTGCCAATTTTAAGCTTAAAAAGTCAAATATCACGGTCACTGGGTATCAAAAACCTGAAGAAAATGACGCATAAGCTTACGTTGTGCATACGACTACGTCAAGGTGGCAGACCGCACGCCGGTCTGCCGGCTCAAATGCGTCGGGCAGCTCTAGTGCCGAGTGCAAATTAGGCTTCTTAACCACTGTTAGGCATAGTCGACTGTCGAAGCCGAAGACTCGGCTAACTGGACGGACGGACGGCCGCATGCAGGTTGGCACTGTGCGTCGACATGTTTGTTTTGTGCTGCGATAGCGTACGGCTAGTATAGCAGCGTTACCTGCAGCGAAGGCGACGGCAGCACAAAGATCAGGCCACGGAATCGAGTGAGCGTCGAACGTCTCGAAGCCCAGATAATGAACCAGCAGCAGCAGAGGCCACGTCGTCACCGAGTGAAGCAGACCTACAACTACTATTGCTGTTAGTAAATGTACGCCCAATATAATCTATACAGCTTATATAATAGCTGGCTGTTTGATTTGGGCATTTAGGCACAAACTAACTATACAGAGAGGCTGACGACTGTAGACAGAGAAACAGCTGAGAGAAACAAACGTAGAAGTGATTGATTTTTTGCATACGATACGATACGATACGATACGATACGATACAATAAGAATTTGCATTTTAGTCAGTTTAATCTAGCACATAAACTAAAAACCTGAAATGTTTAAAATAAAAATAAAATTTTAAATATGAAACAGAGTTGCAGTTATTATACTGTAAAACGTGAAAAAATCAAGAAACTGTCAGAGAGGCAAAAAAGAAATAGCGGTAACTAAAACTATTTTTAAAAATTAAACGAAAAACAGCCGAAAGCATAATAAACTCAGTCTTAAAAGTAGGTCTAAAAATAACAGATGATACTAACAACTCTGCACACGGTTCACAGTCGCGAATCATTCTCGACTGGCTCAAAACCGATCTACGTCTTAGACGTATTCCTGGTAATAAAATCATGGGATGCAGTTGGATTAAGTGAGTCAGAAAAAAAAACTTTAAATGCGCGATATAGGCTACCAGTATGTACAGCGTGCCTTGTCTCTGAACATTGACCTATTTATGTGTTTTAAGCTCAAGTGCTTATTTTAACGGCTTATTGATGCAACCAGCAAACAGAAACGTGTTAATGTTGTGTTTCGGCGGGTAAGCAATAAATTTAGTGACTCTGAAACTGACCGAGAATGGAAAAACAAAACGCAATCTGACAGTTGTTGCACTGACGGAAGAACAGTTGAAACAAAACCTGCAACACCGCACGTATACGCATCATTCCAAACCATGGGCTAATACACGCTTATGCCTATAAACAAGTTTTTCAAACACTGTTTACTATACGTGAACGTGATCAGCTAAAGTGTTCACAGTAATTACAGTCACATAGCCTAACTGTATCTTGAAAACACAGTGCAATGCACGTATAGAGCAACCTTAGCAAGGGCAGCGGCGACGTTTGAAGCGAGTATGAGAGTGTAAGTCCAGATCTGTGGCGATGGTTCGCGATACAACAGCATGACGCTCCCCGTCATCGATACGACGAATGCCACGATCTGCATTCGTCACATTTTACACTCTTGGTTAAACGACTTCAGCTATTAAACTCTTAAATACACGGTGTATTCTTCACGTGGTTCATTAAACTGGCATCTTCTCTATTCGTCTTCACCGATCTTGTGACATTACGATGGCGTTTCGTAAAAGTTATAGATGCGTTTTGTTCTACTGATTGAGTGTCTGAACTAATAGTTTTCAGTTTGATTCTTCTGAAGATTTATGCACGATTTGATTCAATTTTTATGCAGGTGTTTTAGAGCTGCATAAACTACCTGTTAGCACTTAATCACTCGATTAATCATTACGAATTTTCAGCGATTAATTGTTTGCTTTCAGAGAACTAAACATTTTTGTTTGCTTACAAAACTGGATAAAGATTACAAACGCTTACCGAGCATGTCTCAGTGCTTTCGTGATAGCTGTTAGCTGAGTATTGTTATAAATATGTTCAACAAAAACATGCATGTTGCACAATACCACTGCTAGTTTTAATCCACATTGCTTAATACTTATTAATCAATCTGTAATTTCTAGAACGTCAACTACTAAACAAAGTTTTAATCGTTCGTTACCAATCGTAGTTTTTGTCGTAAGTTAACACCGGAATAACAGTGGTTTACACAGACCCTAATTGAAACGAACTGTTGCTGCAGAAAAACCCAGGACATGACGTAGACATAGGCCTAGACGTCGTTGTTTAAGACTGCTGTATTGCAGCGTCTCATCCGCGCATTGCTTGGCGAGGGTATTACCACGCAATTCAGTCAGCTTAACTGATGTCAGGACATGATGTAGACAAGGTTGGCATTGGTGACGAAGACGGCGGTCACGTCGACCACGCTGGCGATGTCCGCCGCACCGCGACACAGCGTGTACACAATGATCAGCCACAATACAGTCAGCACGAGTAATTTGCCGGCGACAGTGGACGCTGCGGTGCAGCATGTCACCGACACGGTCTTCGTTCCAGACAACGAGTTCGACGTGACGCCGAACGTACTGACGACTGCCGACGATGACGATGATGATGGACTGTCAAATCTACGCGCTCGTAGCATCTCTAAAGCTTCTCTGTCAACAGCCATTCGACTACAGTGATATTAGCCTAGCATAGTCACAATTCGACACAAAGTCGTGTCCAGGCTTGACATTATGCTATTGCCATTTGCTCAGAATTCTCGTTTTAATGCAAACCAGAGAGATATATCAGCTCAAGTCTATCCTATTGGTATATGCATCATTGCGCCTCATCAATGTTGAATTATTACCGCGAACGAGAAACTTTTAAAAACGGTTTATTGCTTTCTGCATATAATTTTATTCCAAAATTTTTATTGTGAAAGCCACGACAGAAGCCAGTCACAAGTCTTCAAGCCTCAAAGCCAAGCCAAGCGGAATAATCTGTTATCTATTATTACCAATAACTAATTATTTCAGCTGCTCGTCATTAGTCATTAATGTAAGTAACTCATTAGTCTTACTAACTCGAGCGATTAACGCAAATGGAAGCGGCGCCAGCAGCTAATGCGGCGGTTGCAGACGCTGCATGCAGTAACCATGGTAACCATAGGAGCCGGCTAGACATTCAAGACCGCAATGATGTAAACGTATACGCAGGTAATTAAGTGCGGTTAATGCGATTTTATAAAAAGAGTACAGATTCGCGCTTGCTTGACAGACAAAGCGTGCACCATAGCTTTGGGGGAACAAGTCGAGTAAGGAAGTAAGTAAGTAAGTAAGTAAAACGTGAATTAATATAGCACGTTAAGCCATCACACCGTAGCCAGTAAGATACTACTACTTCAAATACTATAACTTGCATTCAACATTGAAATCGACGTCCAGGCAATTTATTGGCGATTACGTTATATTCGCTACATCATTAACAACATTATTAAGAAACTGCTCAATCTACTATAACTTAATGTATTTAGACTAACTGCGCTGATAACTGACATTGATGCTGCGCATTACTACCTAAATTTTATTGAACTGCGTGTTGTTGCACTTATTGTTATTTTTTAAATACACATTTTCCGTTATCTGATTCATTGTAGTAACATTGAAAATTTAATTTTCCTTTGGGAGTCTTGTGACTAACTTATTTTGTCACGGTGTATTTTACATGTATTGCAAAAAAATAAATTGATAAGGTGATGATGATGATGATTTTAATTTTCATCTCGCTGGGGGTAGGAGGCTGAGTTAACCCAATCGGATGCTTCAGATGTATACCCATAGACATAGCCAGAAACTGGAATTGTGAGGGGCAACCTGAGACCCGAAAAGCTGAAAATTGCAGCAAAGGGATAAAAACGAGGTAAAGGTTCCTAAGAAGAAAGTTAGCGAGCGAGTCTTCTCTTCACCAGCTAAGGGTTCTAGAAAAACGCTGAAAGCTTCCCCAGTGAAGTCTTGAGCACAGCCCCGGCCGCAAACGCATTTTAGACATGAAAGCCGTGAAAATGTGCGCAAGGGGTATAAATTTCGCTAGTTTTAGGTTTACTGCATAAATTTGCATTTACGACTACAGTTTGACCGGCCCTTACCGCTTATACATAGCTACGCCACTGGGTCTACCTGACAAGTTGACTTGGTGATGCGTTGGCGCGATCGACGGCAAGTCGAACAACGATGTAGACGGGATAGGCGAGCAGCGTGAACGACGTGGAGAAGTACGTGATGAACAGAGGAGCGTAGAAACCCTGTGCTCGCAGCGACCGGCGTACACAGACCACAGTTCCCGCCCAGCAAACCGCCACGCCGAGCGCCAGACTCACGCCGTAGACAACGTGCCGCCGAGACTGGATATAGCTGGAAATACAGCGCACTGAATACGACGGACCACCGACTGCGACTGTCATCTGCGAATCCGACGACACTGTGTCTCGGACATCTGCGCAGCAGCATCATCAGCAGCAGCACCAATCATTCGCGTAACTTCTTCCGTTCTATTTCACGGTTACACTCGCACTGCCTATAGGCCTATCTAGCACTGTGTCTGCAGTCCAGTGGTACAACGGGTTGATAACTTTATCCACGGATACACTCAAGCGTGACCAGACGAACTACACAACCTTACTCAAACTTAGCAGCTTCCAAGTTACTAAAATTATTAAAATACATCTATTGAGTTGTTTAATTCATCGTCGTGAGCATTATCATCATCAACAAATATCTCGAAAGCAAACCAACCAAAACAAAGGCATTTTTCATCCAATAAATAAAACAATTTAGACACAAATATCAACCAAAAAAAACTACACCAATACCATTATTACGCTGACTTCCTGTGCTAGATGTTAGACTTGTAATCGTATAGTACAAATAGAAGTCAAACGACAAAGCTTAGCGTTCGAAATGCGCATGAACTTAAGCTCTTCAGTCTTCGGACATACTGCATTATGACACTGTTCTTGCTAACTCAGCGAATTTAAATGGAAACATGATAAATGACTCCAAAAATGCTTAATATCTTACCGGACATGAATTGCGAGGAAGGCGAATTGGCTGTCGACATCGTGGGTCGACTTCGAACCGCATCAAACGCAAACTTCTATAAGCAATCAAACCACAATGTTGTCTAATTTTGTTCTTCCAAAGGAAACATTACTGTTAGTACCTTTGCTGTTCAGTTAAACTAGCATTGTGTTATGCCAGAGAATATTTTACATAGGTTAAATGATGATGGGTTGTCTTACAGACCTACTCTTTTAACCTTTAACTCGCTACATCTCAACGACTGTACCCTGTCTCCGCATCTTTTGTGCAAGTGGCTTCGTTTAGTTTAATTTTTATCTGATGTCGTTGCTTTCGTCCTTTTAAATTACGTATCGCAGAAGATATGCTGTCTTGAAAGATAAACGTCTCTTACGTACTTTTCAGTCAATTTTAGACGCAATTTTGCCTTTTAGCTAAATTTATTTTCTGAGCATAGTTTAGCCTATTTATTTTAATTACTTTTGTCGTTAGTTTTTGAGGTTTTTGTAGCAATTCACTTTTTTGCTGTTGTTTGCTGAAAACTCTCATTGCTTGTTTCAATGGTAATCGGCTGACTATGGCCTTTGCGTACTTGCCTGATTGCCAAACGAAAACAACATTCTACAGCATACTTAAAAGGGGCCGTGATATGTATGTAATTATAACGAATCTCATACAACGAAAGCAGCCCGTTGAACGATAATTAGATATTTTAGCTTCAAGCGTCTTTTCGGTAGTTAATTCCTGTGCTTTTTAGCAACAGACTGTGTGCGAGCGACCTTGCTTACGTCGACGTCTGCACTGGCCGCCTCAAGGAAACTTTGAGAACTACACTGCGTTTCAAAAAACAGTCAAAAATTTTTTGCCATAATTATGTCAAATTTTCGCCGATTTTAATAATTTTCGGCACAAAAATGGCCAAAACGGTGAAATTATGTAAAATGCACTCATTTTCGATTTTGCCTAATTTACGTTAACGCACTACCGTGTGAAACACAGATGCTCCAATTTTGCATAACGCTGAGCTGTTGTCTACAGTAAACGTTGTAACGACTTAATTAAGCACACAATAAGAGAAATGTATATTATTTGGCAAAACTGCAAGTTTATATAACAACTCGCTTGCAAATTATCAGAGTTTAAGCCCAAAGTGTGCCCAGCATACATGGACACAATGACTTAGATGCAACACCACTGGCTGATAGCGGAATCAACGATTGACTGATCAAATTGCATTCACTCATCGATTAGACATGTTTTAAGCTCATCAGTCAGCTATTTTGTTGTCTGCTATTTTTAACTTAAAATATTTAATACCACAAAATTAATAAATCACGTGACACTCTCTGTCAAATTGATAATGCAAAGGTGAGCAGTCGGATACAAATAATCACCGCAAAATGTAACAATTTGGCGCATCTGTGTTTCACATAGTAGTGCGTCGACATAAATTAGATGAGGTGGAAAATAAGTCTACCTTACATAATTCTATCGTCTTGGCCATCTTTGTGCTAAAAATTGTCAAAGTTGGTAAAAAATTAACAAAGTTATGAAAAAAAACAATTTTGACTGTTTTTTGGAAACAGGGTGTATATGGCTTAACGGAAAGGCGCACAGGCACCGTTGTGAAAAAAATGCAGGCTAAATTTTTAAATAATATAAAAATAGTCAGTTATTTTTGACTCTCGCTTAATTTTGTTTAAATGAATGGCAATAACATCAGCAGTTTAGTTTGCTAAATAAAAA
>Ga0209671_1005547_pt1 | contig 12792 bp, 12 predicted proteins | sample WorMetHERISLAND2_2_FD_187401 | JGI IMG/M metagenome (GOLD analysis project Ga0209671, IMG submission 187401) | Marine gutless worms symbiont microbial communities from Max Planck institute for Marine Microbiology, Germany - Olavius geniculatus... | ecosystem: Host-associated > Annelida >... | reverse complement strand
AATCAATCGACTTCAGCTAGTGTGAAATCGTAACACTGCTATTTAAAGAGTTAGTTTTTGAGAGTGATGTATGTTTTTTAGCTGCATTTTTATTAAAGTTATTAAAAAATTGTACTCAGTGTACAGAAATGGGTATAAATTTAAAATTTATTACTGTGACTTTGCATAATTTTGTTTAAATATTGCTTTTCAATTAAGCTGTCCAAGGTTGAGTCAACGCACCAACAAACACATGAGTGTGTTAAGGAATTAAATATGATTGAAAAATTAAATTGCTAAAACAGTTTAATGCATTAACAAAACTAGTTTTCAGTTGTTCCCACCCTAACGTTTGACTGATCTGATTCTTTGTGACTGGTGGGTGGCAAAGTAAAATGTCAAAAGCCTAATGATGCCCCAACTTAATCAGTGATTTGAAAGCAGAAAAAATTATATACTATATCATTCGTAGTTTTATTTGAAACTGCTAACTTCAAGTAGTAATTAGCAGTTTTAAGTGATTTTGTATGACAGTGAACAAAAACACGAAACGTCTTTATTATGTTTTGTAGGCTTTGCAGCTGGATAAAAACCAAAAATACTATGCAAAAACTTTTAGTAAAACGTAATCAAACATATAGTTAAAAGCATTTTTGTATAATAAGTTGTTTGTATTTTGTGTTCCACGTTCAAAATTTAAGGATTGTGACAAACTATTGCTCTGAAAGCAGATAAATGTTACTTATCATTGATACCACAATTAACATTGAAGTAGTGCTAAGTTAGCAGTCTACTCTAGAATGCTGGTTGTTTGTCATGACGTGTAACATTACGTTCCACTTTGCAGGTGCCGACGTCCAAGATGCACGTGGGTGGTGTTGCGTTGTCGGTGGATGACGCGCTGAGAACGGACGATGCACGCACCGTGCTGACTGAGGTCAGTGAAGTCAAGAGCCGACAGGACAACATGACAGTGAGGCTCGACAATCTCAAACTGTAAGTCTCCACTGTTGTGCACCCATTCCGTTCCATTCCAACAGGCTACATTACTGCAGTACTTGCTTGTCTGTCTGAGTGCATCTGCCCATCCATCTGTCCCACCTTTCTGTATTCTCAGCTCGAACACAGAAAGATGCACAAAACTTAACTGAACTTTGTAGGGAGTACTAGTTTTAGCTCAAAAAATCAAATGTTGGGTCATGCACCTTTTTCGGAAAACCATATTTCGGCCCCTAGGGGGTGCTGCACCCCAAATTTTTACACGCGCTAAAGAATGACCAAGTCTTGCTAGCACACCCCCACCAGGGACGTGGGTCCCCTTACAATTTTTTTCTAAGGGAGTCCAAAATTGGCTTAAAATGTAGCATATTAGCTGCGAGAACTTTGGAGTCAAATGGAGTAGCTTCATGAAACTTTGCCACCTGACGTGCTGCTAGATGGAAGTGATAACGTGGGTACAACTTTTGGGGGCATCACCCCCTAAAAATTTGGGTGAACAAGGAACGTCCAAAATTTAGTACGTTTTATGACAACTTTCGACTTTGACTGCGAATATCTCGGGACTGGATAGAGATATTGACAAGTGGTAAACAGCATTATCAAGCACAATTAATTCCGCGTTGAATAAAAAATTGGTGAACTTTGGTCCACTAACACCAGCGATTACGCGGCTAATATTTACACACTCAAATTGACTTTTTCGGATAGCCATATTTTGGCTCCTAGGGGGTGCTGCACCCCAAATTTCTACGTGCTCTAGAGAATGACCAAATCTTATTTTTTAGTCGTATCAACATCGATGACTTTGAAAGACCCTGAACTTCCCAAATAAGGGGTTTTTATTGCTTTTTGCGATTATCGGCTGCAGCGTGCACTCCAGGAATGAACTGCGACGAAGTGGCTGGAGATAGACTGACAGTTTGCGAACAGGAACTGCTATAGACTTTCGCTAGTCTCGTGAGCATTAGCTCAAATTTTTTGTTGTATTTAGCAATATTTCCCATGTGAAAATAATGTTGTAGACAGATTGAATGTGTGTGTGGAGGGAGTTTAGTTATATTTGTTCTGTAGAGAAAACCAGGTGCTGTGGAGAGAAGTTGCTTCACTCAGACAAATGCACATGAAGCAACAGCATGTTGTCAGCAAGGTAATGCATTCTATTATTATTTATTATTTCTGTATGTACTTTTTTGTTATTGGTATATGCATATGCATGTAATAAAATAAAGTTAATATTCACTGTTATGTGTCACGTGTACTGTACTTATACTGTATACTTATACTTGTACTGTGTACTGTGTACTTAAGTTGTTAGAGCTGCAAGATTTTTCTCAATGTAATATTTTCTTGGCGGTGTTGCCACAATCCGTCACAGTAAGCACAGTTGTTGGTTGTGGCGCTAACAAGTCTCCATCCTCAGTTCGGATTAAGGGGGATCGTGCTGAGGATGCTGCAGCATTCGGTCCATTGGTGAAATAGGCCCACGCCCACAGAGTAGACGAAAAAAATTTTTGCATCAGCCATTCTCATTGTACATGAACGACTTAGTATGTTGCCATGAGTAGGGTGCATCAAACCCCCTCATAGTAGAAATTAAGTACGGCCCTATGATTTTTGTGTTCTTTTTATGAAAGTAATGAAATATCATTAAAATATGACAACTCCTATGAGGTCCACATGAGACATGAAATTTGCTCTTATGCTGAGTTTTCCGGTGTTTTTCGGTCATTTTCACTGGGACTGAAAAAAGCTTTTACTGTGTCTTACTAATGCACAATTCTTCCCAGAATGGTCCACAAGACAGATTCATCTTAACCGTGACAAGTCTGCACAAGTTTAAATCTGTTCTATTTTGTTCCTTAGCTCTCAGCGAGACACCAGCTTACACAGTCCCACCACAGATATGGGGCCAGTGCATAATGCAGTGTGCCTGTTTATGTCCTAAGCTGTTAGTGGTACACATTATGCTTACCTGTGGGGGATGGCCTGAGAACATGGTTATTTGGTTACTTATTTGTCTATAACATGGTTTACCTGTACTCATCTAAAGAAGGTTGCCCATTCAAGGACAAATGGTGTAGGTTTTCTTTGTTGACTTGACTAATGACGTTACCAGCTTCGGCTGAAACTCGATCGGGCGACTTGCTCCATCGGATCATGGAACTTATGCTTACAAGTGTTTTCAGCAGTTTATTTTGAGCAACTGTATGGCCTGAAGTTGCCATGTTCAAGAGATTCCAGTAAAGATGGCCATGCCTTGACCAGGATATGATGTTGCTAGAGACAATGTGTTGTATGCACACACCTGGGGTCTGTTAGCGAAAATGGTGACATTTTGCCACATGGCTTTGGAAGTGTCCAACGAAAGTAGGACTATAGAGAATTCTTAAGACTGTGTTTGCTTCTGCTGGATGGTGCACACAGAATGAAAGTTTTCTTTTTCATACCAGGATCATTTCTGAGGCGGGTGGTTTCCTGCAAAAGGATCTTCAAGACCGGGCTGATGATCCATCCTGCTAAGATTTCAGATAAGCAACACTAGTGATAACAGTTAGTGACTCAGCTGAGATGGCAGTTGCTTTGATTCAGCAACACAGTGCAGTTTTAACAACAAATGAAGATCAGAAACAGTGCATATTTCATCTGGTACAAAACCAAACCGGCCATCCGCAAATTATAAAACACCCAGGTCAAGGGGAGGGACGTTGAAGCTTTGTTATGTGCTGCATATTTTGAAAGCGAGGGTCGTTGTCTATTGTTATAATAATGAAAACCATCACTTTGGCAACTATAAGATTAAACATTATTATCATGCATTTAAAGTGTAGTTTAACTAATAGAGCAAAAACATTTTGTGTTTGCCTTAAGCTGATAGTCATGTGCTTTGCTGTATTCAGTTTTATCATGCTGAGTTTACACATATTTACTTGTATTATGAGCATGCTGTTCCATTAGCTAGTGTTTGTGGCCCCACATCTCATGATGTTCACAAAGGGGAAGAGTTGTTAGGCCAGCTTGTTATATAATTTGAGGGGTCTGCACTGCAGTACTGCTACTCGACATCATATTGGGAGGAGGGTGGTCAAAATACAATATGCAAATCTCCCCTAGAAAGAAGTATCCATTCTGTTCAAGGACTGGTCAAGATAACTGACTGAACAATGAGTGTTGAATCCTGATGTGACTAAACATCACAGAAACATTCTGAAACTGGCTTTTGCAGTTTGTTCAATGTACACATTTAAAATCAAATAGATCTGCAAATGCAGACGTCAAGCTGATGATGATGGCTGATTATGGTGAACAACTGAACACTCATTAAAACCAGTAAATAGTTACTAAGTGACACTTAAATCTTGCTTACAGCATAGCCAGACAGCAATTTTTAAATGTTCTAGCAGCTTTTAGACTGTTTTGTACTAATATTGTGTGAATAAAACATGCAAAAGCAAACAAAAGTTGTATTTGCAAATATTTACGAAAAATCCAGAATTTCAAATTTTTGTGCTTCATGTGGACCCAGTAAATGGCTACAGAAATTTCTGAAAATTTGCTAGAATTTTTTTTCATAAAGTGGAACACTGCAGTGGTAGGGCCGAATAAAAATTCAGAACTTCAAAAAATCATGCGGGGTTTGATGCACCCTAGCCATGAGATGCATTTTTGAGAGTCCAAACTGCAAAAAAATATGTTTGCGGCTGAGGCTTTGCCCCGGACTACGTTAAGACATCTCACAGCTCTATCACAGATCCCCTAGATGGATTTGGGGAAGAGATATAAGGAAATGGCATGAAAAGAAAGCAGAAAGGGAAGAGAGGGAGTTGAAAGGGAAGGCCCTGGGAGGAGACTTAAAAATGCCCCAAAGACAAATTCCTGGCTATGTCTCTGCTTGTGCCCCGTTATGTAAAGTCGACATGATTATGCAGGCCTGCCAAGTCACTCGCATTGAGCGAGTAACACCTGCAATTGAAACTCGTCACCCCAGCAAAGTCAGTCATCGATTTATCACCTGCAGACTTGCCGACGATGTCTCCTATTTTGGTCACAATCTGTTTATATTGCATCACAGGTGGTCAGTTGATTGTTACGAAAATGATTGAAATTGTTGCCACCAGATTTAATATTTTAAGGCCAAAATACACTAAATTTATTGGCTGTTCAGTGGCCTGTGTGACATTGTGGTTGAAGATATAAAAGTGCAAAAATCATGATCATCAGTAATCGAGTCAAAGGGTGTTCGCCGCGATTGTGTTGCTAATATACGGGCCTGGTTATGGGGGGGTCTTAGGACTTGTAGTCGGTTTTGAATGCCAAAGACAAATAAGACCTTTTCTAAAAAAGCATCTGGCCCTGTCCACAATGTTACGAGAATATAAGGCAAAGAACATGAAAGTCAAGGCTAAAGATTTTGAACACAAGTTTATAGGCCTGTTGTTATTTCAAGTTATGAATACTGGTAGTGTAAATATGAAATTATGTTGTGAGAGTAAAGTTTGTGATTTGGTGACAGCTAATCCAGTTCTTGGTGTCAATCGTTGGTAATCAGAAACATCAACTAAACGCCGGACTGAAGCGCAAAGCCCCCCTGATGCTGGGTCATGCTTCCGGATCTCCACCGATCAAAATGACTTGTGACAGATCTGCCGACAAACTGTACCAAGTACAGTCGGTATGGTTCTTGCCTTCCTGCCATTTGCAGACTTCTGACATTTGCTTTTTATTTCTTTTTGCTGTGTAACATTACAGTGCTACCAGGCAACTTATTCCCGTGTTAGTGAGTTAATGTGTATTAATGTACAGGGTGGTCCAAAAAAAATGGATACCCAGTTTTATTTTTGGGATAACTTTGGTAATTCAGCACTGATTTTAACCATTCTTTCACTGTTACAAGCATGAAATTTATGGCACGTAAACATGAAGTTCTTCCATCCACCGCACCTTAATTGTGTGACCATATTACCTAGCAAAACAGTTTTCAGTTCGTAAGCCCATGATCAAACAGCGATCATCCTTTGTTATTCTGGCCATATCAAATGATTTATTCTAAAAATTATTACTGGTAAACAAAGTAAATAAACACAATACGACGTAACAATGACGTCACAAGGCAATACTGCGAATAAGTAAGTAAGCTTAACTATTTTATGCTATGAAATTGATATCTTTATGTGTTGCCTGTTTTCCGAGACCACCGTAGCTTTGACAGTGTTTGTTTTGCTAGGTAATGTGGTCACACAATAAAGGTGCAGTGGGTGGAAGAACTTCACGTTTACGCGCCATAAATTTTTGCTTGTAACAGTGAAAAAATGGTTAAAATCGGTGCTGAATTACCGAAGTTATCCCAGAAATAAAACTGGGTATCCGTTTTTTTAGACCACCCTGTACATCATTTGTAGTTATGCAGCTGTGAGACAAAATACAGAGACAACAGAGAGAGCGAAAGCAAAAGCAGTGGACAAAATAAACAGCAAAAGAAACGTCAGCTAAGAGTAGTAGGTTGATTAGTTTCAACAGAGTTTACGATATGTCCATACCAGGGTTTTCAACAGCGGGCGTTTGGGCGTAAATACACCCAAAAATTTCAGCCCGTAAGCCCAAATTTTAAGACATGGACGTCACGACGTCCAAATCAAACCGTTGCCCTCTTATTATGTTTATTTCTCTATAATAAACTTGACATCAGAATCTGTTCTCGAATGTTTCTTTAGTCCAATAACTTCTGTTTACTGTCATGTTTATGCATACATTTTTCATATAAATGTGCCACGGCAACTGTGTCACTGTCACTATTTTCTGCCATGGAAAACAAAAATCGCAGTTTTTAGCCGAAGCTTATCATACGGTTGTTATCCATCCGTCGTCGTCCATCATCTGTTGTCTGTAACAGATGTATTGTGACTAAGCATTAGGTCATAGTGGGAAAGCTTTTTACATAAATAACTCATGTCGTAAACCTAGGCATGCAAAATTTCAACGATCTAATGCACAGCAAACATTTTCAAATTTGGGGTTGAATGAAGGCCATGAAGGGGGAAGGTAAGAAATTCAATGGAAAACTGGCCATATCTCGAAAACGGTTAGAGATATTGCTAAGGTTACTATTAATCACTAATAGAAAGTAACATACGCCCTTTCAGATTACATGAAAATCATTGACCTTGGTATGCTTTGAAGGGTCATAATGCACTAAGGTATGCCAATCATGCTGTATTGTGGCTAAATGGTAAGTCGTAGGGGGTCGGTGATGGTACTGTCGGATAAGGCGCTGGCAACTTCCCGTAGGCTGTCAGTAGTGATCATGTTTTCATTTGCAGCAGTTTGGCCGCAATTTTTAATGGAAAGTTTCAAAAGTGGCTGTATCTCGAAAACGCTGAGAGATAGAGCAAGATTGCTATTGATCACTAATAGGAAATAGAATTGCATACACCCTTTCAGATGAGATGGACCTTGAATGACCTTGAAGGTCACTGACAATCAGTACGGTTGGCTATCCTAGCCACGATTGGGTTTTTTGTTTGTTTTGCAGCATGGGTCATAGGCCTAACAAAATGCGCCTAGTCCATACTGTATGAGCTTTGTTCGTTTTATTCGTTTTGTGTTGAATTGTTTACGAACAGAATTAACTTGTTCTCAGTCTGTGAACAATATTGAACTTTGCACGTTTGTAACTTTTTCTGATGCACAAACTGCATTCTTCGTTTTCCAAAAAGCTCGAATTAAATGTTGCTTGTTGTCAAAACCAATGTCTATGTTGGTGGTGTTGAAGTGGAACACGTAGTAAGTATGTATTTTTTGCATTATATTAATTTTTTTGCTTCAGGTTTCTTGCAGGCTCACTGCATGACTTTTCAGATTTCGTACACTGCCGTCCAAATTTTTTAGCTTGGAAGTCATGACGTTATTGAAAACCGTGGTCCGTACTGTGTTCAAGAAAATAAAAACAAGTAATTTGAGCAAAGCTCACGACACGCGTGAAAGCCTATAGCAGTTCCTGTTCGCAGGTAATCGTAGTTTATCTCCATCCATTTCGTCGTAATTCACTCTTTTGCAGCCAAAAATCGCCAAATCACATTAAATCAATATTTTTAGGGTTTAAGGTCATTCAAGGTCATCACTGTTGATGAATTCAAAAAGCCTGTCACCAGTGCTTGTTATGATAAGCAGCATGTGTGTGCCTATCTGCAACCGTGTTCACGCTACACGAGATAATTGCGCTAAAATATCCACTTTTTAGGGGGGGTAGCTGTCTTTGACGCCCGCCTGCGCTGGCCTCCTTGAACCTAGGGGGTCAGGACTTGAACTGCTAAAGTCTACGTTGAATGCTGAAAATTTCATTCGTAGATTGTCGTGGTCTATCGCCAGCCATTTCGTTGCAATTCGGTGTTGAAATGTGCGCTGCATCCAAAAATTGCAAAAAATTCACTAAAAACCTCTTTTTGAGGGGTTCATGGTCGTTCAAGGTCATCGATGTTGATAAATCCAAAAAGCCTGTCACCAGTGCTTGTTATGATAAGCAGCATGTATGTACCTATCTGCAACCGTTTTCAGATTATTTGAGCCAATAACGCCGAAATGACGTCTTTTTAGGGGGGTGCCCCTCTTTGACGCCCTCGTTCGAGGGGAACCCCTGCACCCAGTTGCACGAAATTTTGTCACGATAAACTAGAGACCTGGGGGCAGCCAAGAGTGAAGATTTCGTGATCCTAGCTTGCACCGTTTTGATACAGTCCACGAGTGTGACAGACAGACAGACAGACGCCCAGACGATGGCAAAGACGCGCGATGCATTCTGCTTTCGCGCGTAAAAACTCATTCACAAACACACCACGCATGATAATAGTCAATACATTGAACGTGGCATTTATATCGTCAGCTCGACCCGACTGTCTAATGTCAGATGTAACGTATAGCTAACACCGTTGTCAGTCTATAAGAAGACAACGAAGCATAGCATCCGGTGAAGCAATTGCCACAGATGGCATAGGTTGTTCACAATGAAGATAATCTCTGCTCTGGCGGCGTGTGCACTGATACTGTTTTCCACAGCATCTTCCACAGATAACTAAAAACTGTTTGCTTTTAATGAGCTAGACCTATACAACGTTCTAAAGCAGTATTTTGTATTCTCCGTTATGGATCGAATTCGCATACGTTATGTTCAGTAAGCAAGTTCCACTGTATCACGCAACAGAACAGAACCAGATGTACGGTGCGATTGGTGGCTTGGTGACGTAACGGCAGGGTGTCGGACTTGCGATCGAGAGGTCGTGGATTCCACTCTTGGTTGGGTTATTATCAAGTGGTTACTATTTGAATGGATGACTGTTTTCAGACAGGTAAACCATCCCGCTATATAGCCAACACCAAAGACAACTCTACCGTACATTTTTCTCTGGCTGGGGTTAAGGCGGGGCGCGTTCACTTGCGTCTGGTGGCAGGTGACATGTTCCGCGCTTTGCGATGGGGTTTTTTGCTTGTAAAGCTACATGTTACCTGTGACATGGAGCTTTAGGTAATGTTTAGCTTGTCACACAACGCTGTATTAGTTGAGTCGATTGGCCCACTTTCATATACTTGCAAAAATAACCGTTTGCCTCGCAGAATGACGCACATAAGCGATGTCGGCAAACCTGAATTCTACGCACTTTTTTGGATATTTCTGGCCGAATCGCATTGTTTTTTGTTTTTTTTTGTGGTGTTCTCTTTGCCAACATGACTGAAGTCACTGACTACAGAATTATTTGCATCACTCATGTTTTAGGTTTACACTTTTTAAAAACATGCAAAGTATTAAGCATCTGTTTACAAAATAAGTTTCAGCTTCTGGGAACCACTTTACACACTTTCTTGCAAAGGTGACCACTCAGTTTCGTTAGTATGCACGGAGCTGTTCAAGAAAAAGTTTGAAAAGTAATGCCCAGTAGTTCATACAGCGCAGCTTACTTGTATCGAATTCTTGGCCAGAGGCGCTTTAAGTCTCGAAAGCGACATCTGATTTGGCAGGAGCTGATGATAGCCTACCGCGCGCAATGCGGTCATCTATAGGCCTACTGCACGCGTCAGTGAACAATCGGACCCGCGGTGCAACCAGCAGACATACCACCGCCCCAATCAGCCACCCTAAATTTTTACTCTGTAAGATGAACACAACATATCGAGATCGGCTTTTTGACCGTATGTATGTACAGGGTGGGCAAAAAAATGGCACAGTTTTTTGTATACTTCATAACTTCACCAAATATTAACCGATTTTCAAAATTCTTTTACTGTCAGAATCAGGAGACAATTTGTAATGAAACTGTCACTACAGATCCCACCACACCTCAAATGTGTCGCTACACTACCTCGTGAAATATCAGTGTCTTAAAAATAACATTTAAAACAAGACGACTTTTGTAACAACACATTTTGAAAAATCAACAACAGAAACAACGCGCTTGTTGTCTCAGTTATTGTCTAAAAATCACATTTTACAGTTTTCACATCAAATTTCCAATGTGTCCTCCTTGCTGCTGGACGACGCATCGAAACCGGCGACGCCACTGACCAATGGCGCGATCAACTAAACGCTGCGGCACTTTGCCCCACTCAGCGACAATGGTTTTTTTTTTTAGCTAATTGACTGTCGTGAATCGTCAACATTGATAAGCCCTCTGTTGAAGGGCATCCTGAACAGCATAATCAACTGAATTTAAATCTGGGTTGTTTGGGGCCACATGCCAGGCTCGATCAAGGTTGATCACGCAACCGGTCAGTGGCGTTGCAGGCTTGAGTGCGTCATCTGATATTTCACGAGGTAGTGTAACGACATATTTGAGGTGTGGTGGGATCTGTAATAACAGTTTCATTACAAATTGTCTCCTGATTCTGACAGTAAAAAATTTTGAAAATCGGTTAATATTTGGTGAAGTTATGAGGTATGCAAAAAACTGTGCCATTTTTAGGCCCACCCTGTATGTACGCTGCAGTGGTTGTAGATCCGCCGTGCACGGAGTGTCTGCCGCGCGTGCTGAAAGAGTTTAAACACGCGCGACAGGAGAAATGTGTGACGTGCGATTGGAAGTGTAAACGAGAGATCTTCCGAAAGGTGATGCAGAACGTTGCCGAGGCTGATGCTAACGTTGGAAAAGCCCTCAGAGAAGAGTTCCTGACAGCGGCTGACGGCAGTGATGTGCCCAGAGTCACGCCCGCGAACATCTTCTTCGCGTTCATCTGCCGATCAATCCCCTTGTACCCGAACGAAGAAAAGATGCAGGCTTTCTATGAAGCGTTCATGAAAAAGTACCCGTCTCTCGCCGTGGTGTTGTATAAGAATTTCAAGTCATTCATTGTCCCGGCGCTGCGCAGGTAAGTATTATGAGTATTACTATTATTCATTTTTTGTCTCGGGGACGCCGGTGCGTTTTAAGTGGCAGCAGCGCCCACTGAACGAGGCTTTGCCGCACAATGTTCGGCTGTCTGGTTCTGCACAGACTTGGGAAGAAACTGAAAACAGTTCTGTTTTGTAAAACAAAACGCGTAGCTATACGGCCAGGTTTGTTTATCGTTTGGCTACTTTCAGACAGTTTAATGAGTTGTAATGAGTAAACTAATGCAGTACAGTAAACTTGTGCTGGTTAATTGGCTGATAATGAGTTACTGAACAAATTATACCCACAAACGTTTAAAACGTTTTCACTGCAAACACTATGCATGCCATTTTTTTCGTTCGAGATTGAAAACTCACCGGTTTACTGTTGTTCATAATACAATGACGTGCCGCAGCTGAATGCAGCAAGAGCGGTTTTGTACTTAATATTAGGTTTTGTGGCGCTACATATGCCTACAAACATGATCAGCTTAATGTAAACTTTATAAGGACTGTCATTTATTAATTTCATAGCGCGGCAGTGGAGCTTGGTGTCTTCAGTGAAGAGCAGGTGGCGAATTGGAGTTGCTGCGCCCTGGCCGTTGCAGAATTGCAACAAAAAATATTCGACCAACTCATCGGCACAACACGGTATAGTCCACTGCACTGACAATGAATATTTTTGTACATTTTACGTCGTAAAAAACATTTTTATTTAAATTAGTGTGGATGCCATTTTAATTGGAATATTTGGCACAAACATTACATAGAATTAATTTGAATATGGTTTTTGCTCTCGAGAGTCTCAACATCGGAAACTTTGTTTTAAAGGACCATTCTAAAATGTTAAATCATCATTGCGGAAGCATGCGGAAACAGCTGGAAACGCTTTTAATGACATAAACTGTACATATGCACGCAACAGACTAATAGCTACTAGAGCAACAGGTTCTTGAAACCAACATGCTGGTGATGCCATTGAAGACACTGCCAGACTGCCTATGTCCGCCATTAAGGAATCACCTCTTGAGACCACCAGTCCTATTTACTCCAACGCATCCCAGTTGCAATACAGTGCACTAGGGCCTAATGCAGTTTTCTTTATGAGTACGTTTGATAACTTCAGCAATATCACGTGTACACGTATTTAGTCAATCAATCAATCAATTAATCACTTTTTATTGCAGGCAGTAGGCTCATAGTAAAACATGAACACTGAACTACAAAAAGAAAAACTACACAACTACAAAAAAAGAAAGAAAAAAACTACAAATCTACAACATGGACCACAGCTATAACTGAGACACACTGCTTGGGCCTAATTACACAAACATAAAAACAACACAGAGCATGATTAAACAATCCAATTACCATTTTCCATCGGTCTACAAATACACAGTAAAGGGTTATCTTGACACAATGCATTCAGCTGAGTGGCAAAACGAGCACGAGCATTTAATAACACA
>Ga0209671_1005545_pt1 | contig 12792 bp, 11 predicted proteins | sample WorMetHERISLAND2_2_FD_187401 | JGI IMG/M metagenome (GOLD analysis project Ga0209671, IMG submission 187401) | Marine gutless worms symbiont microbial communities from Max Planck institute for Marine Microbiology, Germany - Olavius geniculatus... | ecosystem: Host-associated > Annelida >... | reverse complement strand
AAGTGATACAGAGAAAGTTGCGCCTCTTCGGCCATATCTGTAGAATGAGCGACAGCAGAAAGATAAAGACCCTGGTGTTCGGAATGATGGATGGTTCAAACAAAAGAGGACGGCCTCACCGAGAATGGTCAGATGACATTGAGCAGTGGTGTGGGACAACCCTGCAGGAGTTCAGCCACGCTGCCCTAGATAGGCAGTGGTGGGCAGCGATAGTAAGAATGGCGTCAGACACCAACGGGCATTGAGCCCACTGTTGTCGATGATGATGACTATGAAGTTAGTAACAGGACCCTTTTAGATAGGCTGGGACTCGGGTTGCCTCGAGTTTATCACTGAGTAAAAACCAGGCCCATTTTAAGCTCCATTACTCCATAGGTGTATGCAGTGACAACTGGCAACACTAGATGTACTCAGAGTTAGATTTTGATCAGTAGTGATGAATTAGGTATGATCATTGGCGCATCCAGTAATGTAGTGGCTACAGTCGGCTCGTTGCTGCTACACTACTGGACACTCGGCTACAGCAAGACAGCTTTCAGCCACTATGAGCATATAGTAGCGTAAAAATTTTACGCTATGTTAAGGCCCAAAGCCAACATCCGGGCTTTTGAACGTATCATTTTTGGGATGACTGTTGAAAAATCACTCTAAATGTGTCATCGTACAGTATAAAATAATATTACTGCAAAATCGTTTGCACAATTACTATTTTTACTCGAAATTCACCTATTACAACAACCAACAGTCATTTTTAGTGGACAAATATGACGTCACGTTCATCTGCACTAGCTGCTAACGTAGATTGTTTGACAAAAAATTGTAGCGGCTAGCAGTGTATCACAGCCAAATTCTCGTAGCCGCTACTTTACCAGATGCGCCTCATGTCTCTTATGTTAGCAGGCTTAATAAAGTTAGCAGCAAAACAACATTATTTTCAAGTACCGTAAAACTTCTAATAAAGGCCGGGTCCCTAATAAGAGCCAGGTCTCTATTAAACAACGGGTTTTTTTGTGAAATGTACAAATAAATGTCGGGTCTAATAATCGCCGGGTCCCAAATAAATGCCAATCCCAAATAGACGTTGGGTACCAGCTACAATATACCGGTACTCTGGTAGGCGTGCAAGAATGAATGCTCTTGCCTGTCGTCAAAATTTGAAGTTTTGGGGAGAAATCATGTAAGCATTAATTTCCCTCACTGACGGGTACCAGTATTTTGCCATTTGTACAAGATGCGAATAAACGACGGTTCTCCAATAATCGCCAGTTCTCTATTAAATGCCAGGGGGTTTTGTCAAATGTACAAATAAATGCTGGAGGCATTTATTACAAGTTTATTCAGTATTCAGATTTTCCACACAAAAAAGATTGATATGTGTATTGCATTAAACATTCTTTATTTGATATTGCACACACCACAAGGAGAGACTATCAGAGAGGCAAACCGATACGGAGTCCTAGCCGCAAACACATACATGGGCATGAAAAAGCATGCATGTAGTGAGTATAAATATCAGCAGTTCTGCACAAATTTGCATTTGGGAAATTTGCATCACAAAATCACAACTCTAGTTGCACTTACACTGGCTATGCCACTCTATACCTCTAGGACATTAAATTGGCTAATATGTGATTAAGTAATTAATGTATCCACGAACCCAATTTTGTATTAGGCTGCACAGTCGTGGATGGATTGCTTTAGCTGCCTTACATGAATGCAATATAATATACAGTACCGGCACATACAGTATGTACATTACACGATGTCGCAAATATAAGTAGTAAAAAGTTAGAGTAAAACAAATGTACTTTTAAAAGTTAATGAACAGGATCAGAAAGACGATGCTACATATCCATGACCAGGTTACACAGTCAGCACAATTTTACCGCTGGCTGTGTTCTTGTGTGACAGAACTTCCACATGTGCTTCAACAGCTTGATCTAATGGATACTCGCGACCAATGACTGGCCGTAGCCAACCGTCCGCCTGACCCTTGCTCATAAAATCTCCCATCTCTCTGTACTCTTCCTGTGCAAATGAAACACTCTACCATATTCATTCCGGAAGTTAATGATTTTTTAACGTTTCTGAATATTAACAGCTAAGGAACAACAGTTTTTTTCCAAAACAAACAAAATTTTAGCAGTTATCTACATGCTCACCATTAACCACATTTTGGTACTCTTAAATGAATACATTAACTTGCATGCAGTCCATTAAGGAATGCTTATTAGCGAGTTCAGAAAACAGCTGAAATTCAAAAACAGGTCACCAATAAGATGGTCTGATAAAATTGTGGAAAATTCAGACAGAACTATTGTAATATGAGGGCTCATCAAAAAATAATGAGAATCAACGTCTTAGACTTAAATTTTTTTCACAATCTATATATCAGTAAAAAAGACATTTTCTGCAAACATGTGGGCTTGTTGCGGATGTTACTTCATTGTAATTTATGATGTCATAGACCAGTAAATAGAAAAATTTGTAGTATCAGTGCAAACAACATTGAATCTTATGTTTTCATGCATAGCGAACAACACAAAAATAAAATTTCAGATATCGAAACTGGTGATAGTTACTGGGGGTTTAGTCATTACTATGTGCAAGGTGATTTTATTGTATAAAGCCAGAGTTGCCAACAGTTTGTTGGACAATCATAGACTTGTGGTCTGGACTGCAGTACTGGATTTGTGGCAAAGCACATTGGGCTCACTCTCGGGCCCGTGCACATTGAGGGCATTCATGTAACAAGTTAAGAATGTTACTAATCCTTTCATTAATACATCGGATATCATAAACTGTAAACTTTTTGATAACATTCTACTGGTAATACTATATCTTGATGTGATGTCATTATTAGCCCAAGTGCTCTTATTTACGGCCAGCACAGATTTAGGCTATTGTATATTCGAAGTTGCAAATGAGAAATTCATAAACATATTTGGTAGGGCTTTCAGAAAATCAGATGCTTCAGGGCACATACGACATTGCTAAATTCGGTTGCAGACTGAAAAATTGTCCTGCAACAACGAGCCTAATTCTATGCTGTTCGCGTCAACACTCCAAATCATTTCTGTTTAACTCACTGTGACGTCATTATTACAATGTCATTACATCCGCAACAACACATGTGTTTGTAAAAATATACTTTTCACTGATATATAGATTGTGAAAATCTTTTAAGTTTAATACATTGATTCTCATTACTTATTGATCAACCCTCATATACTCTACTCATACCCTAAAAACTGTTAATGTGACAAGAATGACATGCAGTCTCAGGAAAATTAGACCAGTAAAACAAAACTCAAAAGCAGAAGTACCTCAAGGAGCAATAGCAACAGTACAACACGCACACAGACATTCTATCAGTGAATATACTTATTATACAAAGCTATGAAATGAGTTACTCAAGAGTTTGCCGAGAACAGCAACAGCAACAACAAACTATTACCTCGGATGATCTACTTAGAAACACTCCATGCACCGCAACTTCTTTCACCATGGCAACTCGTGGAGCTATTTCAACTTTACCACGGCATCCAACAACCTATTAGCAAAGTAAAGTAAAGTGTAAATTTATATAGCGCATACTCAAAAAATCTATCATGTGCTTAATACATTTTGTCGTCAATATTTCGCAAAAATGTATGTCTTCAGCTGACGTTTGAAAGTATCGAGACTCAGTTCTGGGTCACAAAGACTATCTGGCAGCGAATTCCAAGTCGACAGGCCCGCCACAGCTATTATACAATAAAGCATGGTTTTGCCACCTATATATCCATGAGCATCCACTTGGAAACGCTACTCATACTATGGATAAGACTTAGTTCTTAGCAATTAATTTTGATGTTGTTTTGATACTGATTTATGGGTTTCTTTTGAGATTTCATAGCATTGTGCTAACTGTGTGATGCAACTACATACGGTACCATACGATTGAACTGCATCAAATCTCGTCTTATCACACTGTTCTGGGAAACTAGTCTGATGAATGGGTTTAATGTTGTCATGTAATGAAGACAGTAACAATAAAATAAAATTAGGACTAGTCACTTCCACTGTATTTTGTAATAACAAACATAACATAACATCTTACATGAGGTGGCAGAGACACTGTTCTCTATTTTATCAGCACTACAGCTCTGCATTTGGGCATTCTTGCACTACGCACCCATTGCACCCAGAACTTATGATTACTGGTCAGGAGTCTTCAACTTATTGAAGTATGACCATACACAGAGTAAAACAGTCATCGCTTTTGGCTAAAAGTTGCACTCTTTGACACAGAGAAAATACTGGATACATTAAGAAAGAATTGACTCACAGCAATGCGACCCATCAGGCCAGCGAGCTCAAAATCTTTGTCCAAGTTCACATTAGCTAGCATTTCAACTATAACGTTAAGTCCATGTTCCGTCTGCAACCAGCCACAACTCAGCATCAACTGACAGCCAGTGTAATAACGTCATGTGAAGTAACAGCTGAAAATACAACACACCAATCAATCATAATCAATTAATACATTTACAGCACAAATTGCTGCTGAAAAGGAACTGAGACTGTAATTCTGTTAGTACCAGCAATGTTGATATTGAGATTGAGCTATATAGACAAAAGACTGCTTGCTTGAGTCATCAGTCTATCATATTCAGCATTAATGGCTTTGGTGAATTTGGCAATTGACAGGATTCAACCAAATCAATCAACATGAAGGCAAGTAACAAGGCGGATCATCCTGTTGTACCTTAATTACATCAGTGTATCCAGGCTGCCTGTGATTTGCTACTTTACTGGCACCGTTCTGCAATGTGGCCTGCATGCCTTCCTCAGTACCAGCCGTGCCAATAACATCTGCACCGAGATGTCTTGCTATCTGACAACATGCCAGACCGACCTAGCCACACAGCAAAATACAAGACTGCAGCAACAGTGTTTGTATGTGCAGCATATGATCAGTAAATGTTGGATTTTATAACACTCACACAAATACAGTAAAAGGCATACATTATTATGTCCTACGGTAACTCCATAAGTGCAACTTGATGGTGTAATGGTCAATGCATTATGCCAGCGACCAAGACACAATGGTTTAAACTATTCCCCTATCTTGAAGTGATTATGGCAAGTTATTTCATGACCTACTTCATCCTATCTCTCATCACAGACTTCACAATGTCTGGAATGTTATAAGTGCCCATAATCTCGCTCACATAATACACTATACACCGTGATAAAATTTATACATGTTGTCACTCAACAGCATAATTTAGTCTTTGCCAAAACGTGGTGATGCTATCTTAAAATGTACATAGCTGTAAGCCTGGCAGAAAGCATTAGCAGCCTAACGTCTAAAATACACCAATGCATCTGCTGCACTAAAGTGTACATGACACTGGCAAAAGATGTGCTACACAGGACTACAGACTGAAACAGTTTATGTAAAAATACATTCATTTCAATCATAACACTAGTTATATACTGACAATATGTACACACAAAAATCTTGCAGTTAAACAGCAACATGATATAGATGAAGACAGCAGTGAGTGAAAAATAACTAACTGCACCACTTGCACCATGTATTAAAACGGTTTCACCAGCTTTCAGTCGAGCCTTTGTCACAAGCACCCTGTAAGCCGTCATGTATGGTGTGCCAATGGCTGCACCCTGCTGAAAGCTCAGAGAACTGTGAAGTGGAAAAGTGCACATCTCATCTGCTAATGTTAACTCCTTGTAGCTACCATCTACTGAACGACACCAGTACACCCGATCACCGGGCTAGATTGTATCAAACATAACAGCAATAGCACAACCAAGCAATCAAATATACCCGCTACTATTCAACTTTTTTAAATGTTCCACAATGCAGTTACACTAGTTATTTCATTATACCACAGTTTCTCAAACAACTGTAGCAGACCAAAAAACACACCACGTAACAACTACAGAAGCATATGCTACCGAAGACCAATCACTAAACTTTCTGACAGTGAAGGATAAATGAAGTTCTATAAAAACTAGCTACATGATGGACAATGGCAGCATGGCAGACTGCTGTTTCTTGATTGCCTCTAATCAGAGCTGTTGCCTTCAACATCTGGTCTTGGGCTTAAGGCCGATCAATCAACTTACTGAAGGTCTTCATATTAGTGTATAAGATTGTGGTACTTGTGGTCTTAGTCTTGCTGTGGCCTTAGGCAACATGGTCGTGATAACATTTCTGCTTTTAACATCATGTTTTAACCATGTATTCAAATCATTTCCAAATTCCAGTTATGGGGTGACACCCATGTGACATGTGCACCAAAAACTGAGAATAATAAGTTTTAACATTTAACAATAATCCTAACTGTGACCTGTGATCTACAAACCATTGTTTTAAATTGATAACTATCGTGCATCTTGATACCTATAAATTTACTGTGATCAAGTTTGATAAAAAAAAAATCAACCTGAGTTTGCTACAGTATCATACCTTGAATTTTGTGACTTCATTACCAACGTCTTGCACAATGCCAGATCCATCATTTCCAGGTGTGTAAGGCAGTGTAGGAGTGACTGAATGAGTACCAGAACGGATATATGTATCAACTGGGTTCACACCAGCAGACTTGACTTGTATTAATAACTACAAGTAGAGATTAACTACTCTGCCATTCAATCCACACGTCAGCAAACACAACATTTCAACACAGCAATATAACATGTGAAATAGTTCATTAACCACCGTGCAAATTTGCACAATTATGACAATCCTTAGAAAACTAATAAGCTTAAAAACTGAGACCATTATCTGTCCCATTGCTATAGCATAGCATGGAACAAATTATAAAATCACTTCTGTCATTGATTAGATGGGATTATGGCAAATTGCAATAAAAACATTTAACCATGTTCACATTTATTCAAGAAACTAACATGTACTCATAATTATGCTTGAATGATAAATACTGATATAACACATTTATAATAGCTGCCATTACCAATAAAAAAACTTTATCAGTAAAATATCTTCATTTCTAGACAATACCTGGAAAAGTGAACACAATCGCACAGACCTGTCGGCCAATTGGTCTGCAGGGTGAAGCAATATGGTGCACATATTCAAGAACTTCCGGCCCACCAAACTGTTTCACAAGAATTCCACGAACTGCTGCCATTACGGAAAGCAACTTCTGCTGTAACTATATGCAAGACCATACCACAAGCATAGCTTATGTAATATGTACATTACAATGTCTGCCAAGCCTGTATCCAGACTTTTCCAAAAGGAGTTTGATTCCACTGCCGTGGCCTTCTATGCTCTATATAATTTATATTGTCCACCTAGAGGGAGATTAACGGGGCACTATAAAATGATTCCCCATTAGAGCAAAGGCCCAATCGCAAACACATTTTTATGCATTTTGAGCTAAAAAAATCGCATCTGGTGGTGACGTTTTGGTTATATTTATATGCAACGTTTCCTGGTCTTAGTATGTGGATCAAAGATTTCGATTACTGGATCTGTTGTTCCCACACCACGATCCGTCAGTGCGATGCCCCAGTTTGAGGGCCCTGTCGACTAAGTAACCAAAACCAAAAATCCAATCAATGACTGAGTTACACGAGCGATTGCTGAATACGCAGTTAATGACAACTCAAAAAAGAACACCAGCCAAAAACAACAGTGTCTGTAGAAACTTTTGGTATGCATAATCATTAAAACCTATCTACAGATGCGAGAAAATTTCCCTCAAGACATTAAAAACGACATATGGGCCGTCCAATTGTAAACAAACCTAACCTTTGATCCCGACGTGGATCCGACCAAAAAAACATTAAGTAAGTAAGCAAACGAATAAGTAATATAAGTACATAACGTGTTAACCCGTCCTACGTTCAATGTTAAAACTTTCATACGCCGGTTATCTTGCTTTATCTCCTTTATGTCGGCACAATTCACTCTTGAAATGTGCGCCGCAGCATAAAATAGCACAAAATCACTAAAACCCCGTATTTTGATAGTTCAAGGTCGTTCAAAGTCATCGAGATTGATACTCCCAGAAAGCTCGTCACGTGCAATGATTAAGCAACAAGTTTGTGCCTTCCTTGCGGTTTTTACGCGAATAGCGGTAAAATAACGACTTATAGGAAGTACCCTAACCTTTTGACGCCCTCTTTCTACGGGAATTTCCTCACCCGGCCAGCAGCACGAAATTTTGTCACAAAAAAGCTAGAGCTTTTATGGCAGGCCACAGTGAAGATTTCGTAATCCTAGCCTGCACCGTATTGATGGGGGCTGTCGTGTGTGACAAACTAACGAATAAATGAACGAAAAGCCCAGCTGTCGCTAAGGTGGGCCGACCGTTTCTGAGATACGGCGACTAATATAAGTTGAAATCTTGCATTAAAAATTGCGGCTGAACCGCTGCACATGATACATGGTTACTATTGACAGCTTATTACGCGCGATAGCAGAATGCTTCGCGCGTCTTAGCCATCGTCGAGGTGTCTGTCCATCCGTCTGTCCGTCCGTCCGTCCGTCCGTCACACTCGTGAGCTGTATCAAAACGGTACAAGCTAGGATCACGAAATCTTCACGATGGACTGCCTCAAGGTCTCTAGTTTATTGTGACAAAACGTTGTGCCCCTGGGTGAAGGGATTCCCCTCGAACGAGGGCATCAAAGAGGGGTACCCCCTGAAAAGACGTTATTTTGCTGTTAGCTCGCATGGTGTTAAAAAGGTTGCAGATAGGTACAGACATGCTGCTTATCATAACAAGCACTATTGACAGGCTTTCTATTTTATTGACATCAATGACTTTGAACGACCTTGAACCCCTCCCTATGGGGGTTTTAGTGATTTTTTGCAATTTTTTGGCTGCAGCGCACATTCCAACACTGAATTTCGAGTGCGACGAAATGGCTGGAGACAGACCAACTGACAACCTGCAAAAAAAAGTTTCAGCATTAAACGTAGATTTTAGCAGTCTAAGTCCCGACCCCCTAGGCTCAAGGAAACCGGCGCAGGCGAACGTCAAAGACGGCTGTCCCCCTAAAAAGTGGTTATTTTACCGCAACTATCTCGTGTAGCGTGAAAACGGTTTCAGATAGGCACAGACATGCTGTTTATCATAACAAGCAATAGTGAAAGCTTTTTATTGGTGTCAACGTTGATGATCTTGAATGACCATGATCCCCCAAAATATGGGGTTTTAGTGAATATTTTTGCGATTTCCGACTGCGAGCCACATTTTAAGAGTGAATTGCGCCGAAATGGATGGAGATGGACCTGGACAACCTGCGTGTGGCATTTTTAGCATAGAACATAATTTTTACAGGCAACAGCAGCTACTGCTGTAGCGCGTCTTAGCCATCGTAATTCTCTCCGTCTGTCTGTCCGTCCGTCTGTCTGTCACATGGGTGGATTTGTCAAAAACGGTGCAAGCTACGATCACCAAATCTTCACCGTCGGCTGCCTGGAAGACTCTTGTTTCAGGAACCGTAAAGCTTTTCTACAAATTCGAAGGGGGTCACCCCAAACGAGAGCGTTAAATGAGAAAGTGTAGGCATAATTTGTTATATCCAGCCGATACGACGTTAGCAGAGCGCTAGAGGCGACCTTTGACCAGCAGACGTCCAGCAAACGTCCAGCAATTCACGTGTGCCTATTTTGAATACATTTGCTGGAAGTTTGCTGGAAGTTTGCTGGATCGTGTAAACACCCCATTATTGGCAATCTGCCAAACCACGCCACTTGTGCAGTGACAGTGACACTGAGGGCTATTGCTGGGTACGTTCATAAAGATGTTTGTATGGTTCCCAAACTCTCTCCACCCCAGCTGCTGCCGATCATCCAAACAAGACGGCTCCGTTTCTTTGATCAGGCATGTGGCAAAGATGGTCGACTCTGTTTAGATCGGCAACGTCATCCATACGTCGACCTGCGGGCTCTCCGGGACTAGGGGCGCCGTCCAGATGTAGTCCATGTCACATTTGGCTACGGATTCTGGAAGCCGACCTTCAGCCGCTCAAGCATAAACTGAACTCAGCGTGGCGACACGCTTAAGATCGAGGACAGTGGAAGCAGCTCGTGGAATTCGGCTACGCTCCAGTCCTGAGAATACTCATGATGTTGACGATAATGGTGCTGCTGATGATGATGAAGCAATTATCTTCGCTCCTTTCTCCGCGCTGCTGCGATTTACTTTTTTTCATTTATTTATTTATTTATCTATTTTCACTCAAGCAACATCGCCCATAAACACGATAATGATATGCAGCAAAAAGGCAAAAAATTGAAACATTTTATGACATTATCAATTCATTTTATGGCGTTTTTGTGATTTAAATGGGTCATTGTCGCATGTGAATAACGGAAAAACAACAATACGAGAACGGATAATGACGCAATTTTCAATGTAACATGACAGGTAACTATGATCACAAAAGACACCAGCAGATCATCTTTCGGAGCACACCGTTTTCGTTTCAGAACGTACCCACCATCACATCACCGGTGTCACTGTCTCGCTGTTACTGTCAATCAGGAAAATTCCTTCCAAGTCATCGTCCGACTGTCCGTTCCTGCACACCTGCGTTGTTCCAGTCGCTTAGACGAAACTTTTTTCGCGTGAACGTTCTGTGAGAGTGGGCCGTGGTTCTGACGCAAAAAAATACACCGCGCAGCCAGATTCTTCCGAACTTAACGAATTTTTGCATTTTTGCACTATAAGCCCTATGAAGATGTTTTTCGCCCATTGACTACACAATACTTACAAACTGTGGAGTTGAAAATGTTTACAAAGTTGTGTCAAGCTAAAGCTATTATAACGGTTCTTGCGTCGCTAGTCGACGTGACCAGCAGCTTTTTACAATCTCGGAAATGGCAGCTGATCGGCATGAGCTAATGACACCGCAGCGCACTATGCAGCCATCCATTGCCCGCATCAGAGAGCGGCTGGATCTGTGGTGCAGCCAGCAGATATACCATCACATTATTCACCCAGTCAACCACACTAAGCTTTCACTGCACAGCCCGTAAGCCAGTACTCTTGCCGTCCAGCTGAGAATACGAGGCTGAGTTGCCATGAACATACAGGTGATTAAAGCGACTTGTTCAAAGGTGATCCCAAATGGCTGGCGGTAAAATTCAGAATAGGCCTATGATCTAAAAGTATTTACCTACAAGAAAAGTTGCAAATTTCACTGACAATACTGTGACTGTATATGTATATGTATGTATATGTCTTCATTTTCGGTTAAATGCAACGTTTAACAGATTACATTTCTTACCCTCACTAGTCTTCGTCATATCGTACGTGAGTTAAGTCACGTAGCACTCGAAGTTTTCAGACTTCCGGGCACAATGTGTGGATGCACATTGGAATAGTTATGCAGTGTTTACACGACCGAGCAAACATCGAGCAGCTAGCTCGACGTTCTATAGTAATAAGCATGCTAATTCGGAAGGCGGGCGGGTTGTAATTGGAAGGTCTATATAACACGTGATCAGCTGTGCTCTAAGAGCCTAAGCCTAGGCCTACATTTGAGCCATGGGCGAGGTTCCAATAGGCTTGCTTGAGCCAGCTCGATGTTTGCTCAACGTTTGCTCGATGTTTGCTTCGTATAGGCTATGCTTTATGCATGCGTCATATTTGCTCGACGTTTGCTTGACGTTTGCTCGATCGTGTAAACACCCTATCAGGCCTAAATTTCTAATGGTTGAACTGGAATGTGAATTGGAATGTGAAGCTAAAAACGATTCCAGTAGCCTAGTTCGCATTGTGTCGTTTCAAAAAAATCAACTATGCGCAACTTCCGGGTCCATCGCGCACAAGAAAATGCTTAATAGCAGAATAGATAGCCTATCACGGCGACGAATAATTTACAACTCATGCAGTTCGTTTCGGAACTGCGGAATGAACGATCAGCATTCTGGCTTTTTTTGCGATCCGCGTGCTGCCGGCATATCGGCATAAGTTAGCGATTCCATCAGGTCAACAATTAGTCAATAATGCGATATAAAAAATTCGCTCTAAGTCGACTCCAACAGTTTTAGGACGCCTTTACGTTGGTCGCTTAAATCCAAATTGCGTGCGCTTTACAAAATAGCCGAATTCTCGACTAATTAACTCATGTAGCACTTAGCCTATTATATTGTTGCTCGATGAGTCTTGCGCAAGTCGAACTGATGGAAAGCGGTCTTTACTGTCGATGAGTGTGGTATAAAATAGGCTGGAGACGCTGTGGTAGGCGCAGAACGTAGACGGTCACGGAGTTTGCGCACCTGATCTCGCAGAGATAGTTGTTCAAATCAACGCGTTTGCAGAAGAATGGCTTTCGAGATCCCCGAACCATTCGTCTGGGACGACTCGTTCAAAGTCTTCGTAAGTACACACGTCGATTATATACACGTACACGTACGTGTCCCAAAATTTAGCGGCACCCCTGTTTCAAACACGCCTAATTCAGTTTGTAATTCATGGATTGCTAGTCAGAATTTGTAACAAAAACTATTCATTTTCTGGCGGCTATAATATAGACTAGTACCAAAACTTTAAAAAGACAAGTTCAGAATGATTCTCAATCACTGATTAAAAATTTTGTAAAAAAAATCTATCATAGATATTAACGCTTTTACACTTAACTCATCTGTAGGGGTGCCGCTAATTTTGGGACATCATCATCATCATCGACAACCGTGGGCTCAATGCCCGTTGGTGTCTGACGCCATTCTTACTATCGCTGCCCACCGCTGCCTATCTAGGGCAGCGTGGCTTAACTCCTGCAGGGTTGTCCCAC
>Ga0209671_1005544_pt1 | contig 12792 bp, 7 predicted proteins | sample WorMetHERISLAND2_2_FD_187401 | JGI IMG/M metagenome (GOLD analysis project Ga0209671, IMG submission 187401) | Marine gutless worms symbiont microbial communities from Max Planck institute for Marine Microbiology, Germany - Olavius geniculatus... | ecosystem: Host-associated > Annelida >... | reverse complement strand
ATTTAAAAATAGTTTAAAGTGGGGAATTGTTTCCTGTTGGTGCATTGGTGACGACAAATTTCCAACATTTATGGCATAATGTTTGAACTAATTAGCTTCCATTGAGGGAGCGCCGTATGCTTCTTTAACGGAACCCAATCAATATTTGGTTGTGTTTTAAGTTAAAGTTTTCTTGATCATACTAGAAGCTTAGCTGTCGCTAAGATAGCCGACCGTACTGGTTTTCAGTGACCTTGAGGGTCATCTTAGATCGATAATTTTCAGGTTATTGGAAAGCCAATATGCGACTTCCTATTAGCGATTAATAGTAACCTTGGCCGGATCTCTCACCGTTTCCGAGATAAGGCCAGTTTTCTATTAAATTTCCTACCCCCTTTCATTCAACCTCTAATTTGAAAATATTTTTGTACTAGATGGCTGAAATTTTGCATGCCCGAGATTAACAGACATGACTAATTAATTGTGTAAAAAGTTTTTCTCTTTACGATTTACCCCTTAGCCAGGGTACATCCGTTAGAGACGGACGGACAACCATGCCGATAGCTCGACCGTTACTTAAGCAGGGTCAGCTAAAAGCCGGCGAGTGAGGCGACGTCAAGACTAGTGGCAGTCGATAACTTCCAAGTTTCTTCATGACGTCTTTCTCACGGAACTTCGACTGCGGTCTGCAAAGTTATGGCGCACAGTTGCACTTGCTGCAGAACCGGTCGCTGTGCATTGCTGCAGGACCAGCAGTAGCAATGGTAGTGATCGATGATGCGTAGCGGCATCGGCACTGTGTCGTCCTGCTGGCCGGTGTCGATACTCGACTCGTCGCTCATTATGCCAATGTCGTGTGCCATGTCACTCGGCGGCGCTGTGCCGTTCATCATCATCATCATCATCAACAACACCAGTAGCAGTGCGGCGGCCGGTGAGTGACAATGGCGCAGTCGAACTCAGCCGCTGAAGCCGACGGTGATGGAGCCGCCGTCAGCGAGACGAAGGAAGACATCGAGTACGAAGATGCTAACAACCACGACGAGAAGAAGACGTCACTCAAGACGTCGCTACTCACCAAGCTCGACCGGACGCGCAGCTTTCTCTGGGATCCGTCGTCCAAACAGTTTCTCGGACGAACATGGATCAGTTGGGGTAGGTAGGCGCTACGTTTCAGCTTTTTTCTCAGTTGCTTTTTTCTCCCAACGACTGCTGCGTCTCGACTGCAATTCGACCGCAGAATTGCTGTTACATCTTGACCTTGAATGCGTTGAAAGATCGCGTAATTACTAATTTCTGGTCGCTGTCAGTGACTGGTGAGCGTTAATGCGAACTCGATGTACCCGTAAAAGAAAAATCTCTAAGTTTCTCTTGATCTTTTTCCAGCAGTGTCCAAAATTTTGATGCACATGGTTTAAACCTAAGTGCTGACTTCAAATTGCTTCGTAAGATACGTTTTGCGTTGTGATGAAAACGTGAAGGATTAATGAATAATTATAATAAAAAACGAAATCATCGAGATGACATCACGCGAAACAGGTGTAAAGGTGATAAGATTCGCAGAATGAAGCTGACGAAACAAAGAGAAGGCCGACTGTCAGTGTGCTATGACGTGATTTAATGAATGATTTGCCCGAAAAACTGGCAGTGTAATCCAGCACATAAACTAAAAAATAGACCTAAAACTGTTTTGAACAGACCTGCAAAAAAATAAAATGGAAAGTAGGCTACTGTAAAGCATTTTTTGAATTTCAAAACAAACAGTTATGAGAGAGCTACCAAAAACTTAAAAGAAAGAAACTAACGATAACTAAAACTACAAAAAACTGAAACAAAGAAAAAACTGAAAGCAAGTCCAGGTATCCCTATTCCTGGGATCAGTTTTATAGAATAGAAAAACGTGAACTGAGCGATTTGTGTGATGTTTAGTCTGTTTGGTGTGGAACTGTTGACAGGTAAGATCGGCCTGTTCTACGTCATCTTTTACTCGTCTCTAGCGGCGTTCTTCGCCATCATGCTCGCCGGATTTTTTTCGACCGTCGATCGCCGGCGACCGACGCAGACAGGGCTGCAGAGTCTAATCAAATCAAACCCAGGTCAGTCTGACTTCATTTCACAAACATAAAAATTATAGTCTATAGGCCATGCCATTTTTGATAATTTCCGTCTTATAGATCTGCAAAGACATGCCGTAGCGGCGAGTTTTATTTAGCATTGTAGACAGTCAAAAATGGACACAGGATTAAAGCGAAATATGTGATATCTTCAACATGCGTTGATGTATTTTTATTTTCAAACTTTTATCAATAGTGCAAAAGACTAAGATAAACCGATTAGGTTTAGACGTCAAATACAGAATACAGAATCGAGTCAAACAAATCGTTTGAACGAACCAGTTTCGTAGTAACTGAACCTAGCCATCCTTTCGTACATAAGCTTAATGAATGTCTTTTGTCTAGAACATGTGAGTTACTCGTTAACGTTTGTTGAGAATGTCCATATCATTGATGTCGATAGAAAGTGAAAATGGATATGAGCATCCACACTGTGTAACTCTGGCTAAACGTTAGGTGTTTTGAAAACAAATATATCAGTATTCGTGAAAATTTAAATGTTTGCCACATTTGTCCTGCAACGTCCTGGTAATTATAATGATCAATGTAATGTACAAAATGCGGCAGAAAAAAGTAGACCCCTAAATTTTTTCGCCGTTTTCTTTGCAACCGTTTGAGATTTTAATATAAATTTCACAGCTTTATTTACTGAAATCTTTTACATCAAACTGCCAAGTAAAATGTGATTCTGTTGAAAAACAACGAAGTTATAGACTTTTTAACATGAACGCCTACCGATTTTTCGGCATTCAAAAATGTTTATGCTAAAATGCTATTTAATTTTCAAAAACTGGTTACACGTTACTGCCGATGACGTCACAGTGACGTTTTGGTAAACAGCAATTTATATTGTTTATAAATTATCACTAAATTATCGTTCTTTAAAGCAATCGCCGGCTGCCCACCAGATTCATCTTCCAGCAGGATGGCGCGTCAGCACACACAGCGCGCAACGCCGCGCAGCGCACTGAACTGACTGCGGGCCAGCTGTCCAGATATCATCACAAAAGACCAATGGCCTCCAAATTCGCCGAATATAAACCCATTGGGCTATCGTGTATTGGGTGCAATGTTGGAGGCTTACTGCAAGCTTAAAACAAAGCTGAAAACAAGCGCCAAACTCAAGGAAGAGCTTCAGGTTATCTGGGACAACCTTCCACAGGGACTGATCGACAAGGCTGTAAAAGCTTTCTCAAATAAGGCGACTGCAGGTTGGTGTTGTTGCTTGGAGCTGGTGGTGAACACTTCAAACATTCGCAGTGACAATGGAATTCTGGCATTTGATCATTATTTAACTGTGTTGTTTCAATGATGTTATTAAATTGGTGTCGTAGCCCGAAAATTTTTGAATGCTGAAAAATCGGTAGGCGGTCATGTTAAAAAGTCTGTAACTTCGTCGTTTTTTAACATAATTATATTTTAATTGGCAGTTAAATGTAGAAGGTTTTGGTAAATAAAACTGCAAAATTTCGAATTAAAATTCCAAACAGTTGCTGAGAAAACAGCGAAAAAGTTTAGGGGTCCACTTTTTTGCCGCACCCTGTACAGTGCTCGCGTATTATGCAGTCCGGTATATAGGGGCCTATATAATAGGCATTACGTTTGTTCATTCTGTCGATCTGCTTCGCTGTGTGCGCTTATACAGGGTGAGCCAAAAACGGCACCATTTTTTGTACATCTTATAATTTCATCAAATACTAACCGATTTTCAAATTTTTTTCACTGTCAGAATCAGGAGACAATTTGTAATAAAATTATCGCTATAGATCCCACCACTTCTAAAGTGTGTCGCTACACTACCTTGTGAAATATCAGACGACGCACTCAAGCCGGCGATGCCACTGACCAGTTGCGTGATCAACGTTGATCGAGCCTTCCATTTGGCCCTCAAACAGCCCAGACTTAAAACAGTTAATTATGCAGTTTAGGATGTTCTTCAACAAATGTCCTATCTATTTTGACAATTCACGACAGTCAACCAGCTGAAGCAAGCGATTGTCACTGAGTGGGGCAAACTGCCGCAGCATTTGGTTCGCGCCATTGGTCAGTGGCGTCCCATTCTTGGATGCATGGTCCAGCAGCAAGGCGGACTCATTAAACATTTGATGTAAAAACTGTGAGATGTGACGTTTTAGACAATAACTGAGACAAAAACACGTTGTTTCTGTTGTCAATTTCTTAAAATGTGTTGTTGCAGAAGATGTCTTGTTTTTAATTGTTATTCTTAAGACACTGACATTTCACAAGGTAGTGTAGCGACACATTTGAGGTGTGGTGGGATCTATAGTGATAGTTTTATTACAAATTGTCTCCTGATTCTGACGGTGAAAAAAATTTGAAAATCAGTTAAAATTTGGTGAAACTATAAGGTGTGCCAAAAATGGTGCCATTTTTGGCCCACTCTGTAGGTGAAAAGTAGTAAATTGTTGAACAGTTAAACTTTAATAGAAATAATTTTAAGACGCAGTCGTAGGATCAAACAAAGATAAAACACTGTTAGAATGTTTTATTTTATGTGTTAGATTAAACTGGCAGCTTGTCTGCCAGTCTTTACTGTGCCAGTGATTCATCACATTATATTGTATTCATATTCAAGGTCAAAGTCATGAAATCAACATATCGTTTACTTCCAAATGATTAATTAGAGCAGATAACTTGATTTAGTGCACACGTTTGTTAATTTCACCTTAATACGACGGTAAGATATCAAGGTCAAAAGGTCAAATGTCAGGCTTAAGACATTCTAAGGGACGAATGCGATTTTACAGTTCACTGTTGCAAAGAATGCCGCGCCCATAATTATCTTGTCGGCCGTCGGGGCCTTACGTCTTATTTGTGCACTCTGGTTGTAGGGATGGGTTATCGACCAATGCCGTATATCGATAGCACGCTGATACACTTTAAACAAGGACGCCCGGAAACATACCAAATACATGTCGACAGTATTGACGACTATCTGAGAGGTGAGTACAAGTACAAGTAGGCTACAAATACAATGTACTGGTAGGAGTACAGATTCGGCGATGCCTGTCCGTTATTACGGCAGCAAAATTTCCATGGACGCTCGTCGCCAAAAAAGTCACGGGATCAAGTCTGTGGGAATTTTGTAACCATGCTTCACACTCATCCTGAGAGTCTTGAATTCTTTTCTGCTTGTCCTTAAATGTCATGTAATAAACACATTCGTCCCGAAAATTCTGAAAATCTTGCAAATCGAAAGAAAAACATGGAGGCTGATTTAGGTATGTTTAGCATGTTCCGCCGAGCAGGGACCGCCACGAAAAGGGGGCTCCGTGGTCCAGAGGATGACAGACAGCGCGAATTTTCTGGTTTGTTGGTCTTTTTATGGTGTGCTGTGACATTCAAAAGTTTACTTGTTGCAGTACAACATTCTCTGGCATGGGAAGGCGGGGGGGGGGCTCTGTTGTAATCGCCGTGTTGCGAAATGCAAAAATTAAAACGTTTAAGTTAGGCCTATAGTAACACTGATTTATGGCAAGTTTTTGCACAATTATGTCAGAAAATTTATGTGAGAGAACCCAAACATTTTTACTAAACAGGGCGTAATCCGGTTTAAATTTGGCCCTACAAAACGAAATAGAAAGTGAGAAAATAATAGTCGGTACTAAAACTAAACGCGCTCTGAAGTTTTTTTCGACGAAAAAGCAAAGCAAGCGGAAGTTCGATTGCCATTCATACAACATGTTTCAGAAGCTCGTGTTTACCCGCAGCATCATTTGCTCATAATTATCCTGGTATCACTTAATTTGCCTACACTTTTTTGTACTCACTAGATCACCTATTTGAAAAATGCCCGATAAATGTCTTGAATTTTCACGGTTTATGGCGTCCTGAAATTATTGTAGAGTTAGAGGCCGGCGTAACTCCTGAACTGCCTCAGCGACAGCGAGACCGGGTGGGGGGCGTTAGGGCAATTTTTACGCGCGACAGCAGCTACTGCTGTGGTGCGTCTTAGCCATCGCAATTCTCTCTGTGCATCCGTCTGCCCGTTTGTCCGTCCGTTCGTCCGTCTGTCTGTCACACAGGTGGATCAGTCAAAAACGGTGCAAGCTACGATCACCAAATCTTCACCATCGGCTGCCTGGAAGAATCTAGTTTCAGGAACCGTAAAGCTTTTCCATAAATTCGAGGAGGGTCACCTCGAACGAGGGCGCTAAATGAGAAGGGGTAGGGAAAATTTGCGATTTCCAGCCGATACGGCGTTGGCTGAACGAGACATAACACGCCCTTTGGTGAGTACGAGTAAAGCACTATATTGGACATGATGCACTGGATATGGCGCTAAGCGTCATCCGCCGTCGAGTCTAAATGAAACATCGTTGTGAGCTTAGATTTCGTTCGCACTGGGCCTTCACGTCCACATGCATCGCTGTCGCGCGTTCTCTTTTGCGTTAGCTGAACTTGTATGCAATTGTGCATTGCAGCCAGTACTTAGACCTATGATCATCGATCTAACGTATGCGACGGGCCTATGGGCCTATATGATCATAAATTGCAAAACACTATTTGAAACATTGTCATTTTGATTTCTTTTCTAGTTTTAAGTCGGACAACAATTACTACATTTGCATTGTCAGAGATTCAGAATGTTTGCTGTGCGCGTTGTAGTTTATCGAAATAGGCCGTCGAATGAGCGCGGTGTAAACTGTTCGGGCAACTATACATTGTACGATGAGCGCGAACAATTTTGTGACTTTGAAATCAGTGACCTCGAAGCCGACCCTGAATTTGACTGCACCCGAGAGAACAGCTATGGTTACCACAACAACAAACCGTGTGTCCTGCTGAAAATAAACAAGGTCAGAATGTCTCTTTGCTTCAACAAGGCCGTTAGTGCATCGGGTTGCTAAACAAAGTAGGCCTATGCCGCCGTGTCTTATAACTTCCATAATTTCATAAAATGTTGAGCAAAAACGTTAAAAGATCGTTGATTTTCTTGCTGCTGATACTTTCGACAGAAAATTCGCAATAATGATGTATTAAAGATACTGTTACATCTCAAACGCTAAAAAGTTTCATTAGTACTGTTATGCTATATTGCATAGTTAATATTACCTGACGCAAAAAGCAAAGTACCGGTAGTATAGCTTGTTTTACGTGTTTAAGGTGTGGTGAAATCTTTGCAAATTTATTATTGAATGAGACAGTAACAGACTTTGTCAGTCGGTTAGTATTTGCTGAGGTGATCTGGGTATGATAAACATGGTGGCGGCTAATAGGTTATAATAAATTTATCAAATTACAGCTTTTTTATTATTGTTTTTGTTGACGTTTCCGAAACCGCTGCTGCCTTCGTCGGATCGACTGTCCGCCAGGTGTAGCTGCGGCGGACAGTAAGTAGTCATAGATATGTTTAAGTTGGTAGGACCCCTCGTCTCGCTTCATCGACTTGTCTTGTTCTTTTCTAATGTGTATCATCGCTTCCCTGATCCATCGATCCATTCTGTCGCTTTTTCTGTCGATCACCTTGGCGTGGTCCCAGTCTATGACGTGGTTGAGAGAGATGGCGTGGTCTTTGACTACTGACTTGTTTTGCTCTGTTGCTGCGGATTTGCTGGTGCTTCGTGTCGTGTGTAAGCTCTTACATCAGTGTGACTTCTTGTTACAAAAGGTTGTAATTTGATAAATTTATTATAACTTATTATGTTACGTTTTAACCTATGAGTCTATTCAAAAACATGGTGGCGGCTACTTTATGGTAGGCTACATTTTGTATGAAACTGGTTATTGTGCTATCATATATAATACGTGACTTGTTCATTGTCATGGTAATACTAATAATCTTAAATAAACGCAGTTTTCAATTGCAAAACTTTAGGAAATTTTGAGCATTTTTTTATATTTAAGCTCATGTTTTAGTCTTGTAAATTGTGCAGTGACTGTTTGTGTTTATTGTCAATGCCGCTTATACTAAATAATTTTACTGCAATTGCATGTATTGTGTTCTGGAAAAATAAGCTAGGTTTTTTTTGAGAGCCAGGTTGAATTAATCTCGGTGGTTGGTTGAACGCGTCAAAATGCTACACCAGCGAACGGTATCCGTACTAACCCGGCTAGACGATGTGTAGCTGTGTTGAAAATACGTGAAGTCATTGCTACTGTGAGAATAATCTTAGCATAGAACGCATTACCGACGTGACTGCAGGTGTACGGTTGGATGCCGAAGGCGTTCAGTGAAGCCGAACTCAATGACACCAGCAACGAGTTTGCTCAGGAAGCAAACCGAACACTCGGAGCACGGCGTGATCCAGATTACATCGGTGTCACGTGCGACGGAGAGGTTTGTGGACGACAGATTTTATTCTATGCTCGCATTTGTAGAATACTGCCCATCCATCTCTGGCACTATGTCTGCAGTGATATAGCGGTTGTTAATTTTGAGGACGCAGTCAAGGGTAGCCAATCTAACGACATCGTAGGCTATACGACCGACCGTCGACGACCGTTGTATAAGTCAGCTGAACCACTGTCTGAAGTGTAATTGCATTCAACGCTCACTTATCCTACTTCCGAGTAATTGCACTCAGCAGTTTAACGTACAACTTTATTGTTCCTCATTGGAAAGTACTAGCACTGTTTTGTTTCACTATGTATGGGGGTTAATATTAAGAGGTTTACTGATTAATTCGCAAAAAAACTTCGGGGGTTCGTTTTCTTTTCTTTTTTTCTCTTTTTTTATTTCCTACTTACACACACACACTTTATATATATCCCCTGTCTTTTTAATACGTGGATGCCCGCAATGGGAGCTTGCTCTACACTCTACACCATATCCTCAGAAGCTTTCGGTGAAATTTGCATGCGCACCAAATTTATCTTAGGTCGGAGACGTCTAAGCATTTTAAGCCGGGAGCTCGCGTCTCCCCTTTCCCGTTTCTTATTTCTACTTTTACAGCATGCCATTTTGTGCATATCGCTGGTTACGTCTCCATTTAATGATCATCAAATGCTCTCCGGCTAGATCAGGGCTAATGCTGGGATGTAGGCCTAAATGTTGAATGAAAATGACAACAGTGAATTAGGCCTAATAATTATAACGTTGGTTTTGTTTACAGAACGCCGGCGACCAAGACAGCCTGCGCGAAATCAACTACTATCCGAACAGTGGTTTTGCCTTCAAGTACTACCCGTACTACAACCAGCCGCACTACTTGCCGCCAATTGTATTCGTTCAGTTTGACACCCCGCAGCCCGGTACACTCATACAGGTACGAGCGCGTATACGATAGCATTCAGCTATATGATATGATTATGATGAATGATTTGCACGGCAAAAACTGGCAGACAAGCTAACGCGTCAAGTAAAAAATTAACAATTTTTGAAACGGAAATGAGATGAGAGGAATCGAAATGGCAAGTACTTCTATGCAAAAACATAAAAACACAAAACAAACAATTTTGGTAGTAGTGGTATTATGGCAATCTCAACAGAAGATTTAGTCGTCTCTCTACTCGTCCGTCTGTGCGTCTGGTGTTGGAGTTAGCTTGCGCAGGGTCTGTCGTGTGTGCGTACACGTAGCTCGGCGGTCCGTTACCATTGAGATCCGTCGACGCTCTTGACACAATTTACCGTTTGTTTTGGGGACATTTAGAATTATTTTTGTATGCCATTAACTGAAGTCTGTAGCGACTGTTTACCGTAGCGTTTGTCTCTTCTTCTGTAGGCCTAAATAAACAAACGTTCACGGGTTTGCACAACTGCAATACGAGAAGTTTTTTCTTGTACGAGCAGTAAAGGGCTGCGGATGTGAATAACTCTTCATGGGAAACCCTATCACAAAGCTACGGAGCGTCACCTGTCGTATGAAATCACACGTTACCTACCACCCGACACCGGTAGGCTAAACGTGCCCTGCTTTAATCACCGCCAGACAGGCCGATTTGCCGACCCCGAAGGAATAGAGGGCTGAGTTGACCTTGGTGTTTCTTTGGTTATATGTCTAGATGACCCGTCCACAGACAGTCACCCATCCTAGTAGTAACCACGATAGCAACCAGACTGGGAGTCGAACTCATGACCTTGTGATCACAAGTCCAGCATCGTAAACGTTACGCCACGGCATTAGTACTGTATATGTGTTTGTTATTGGCGTAGATCTGGTGTAAGCTGTGGGTGAGTAACATCAAACATCACAAGAACGACAAAGCGGGCAGCATTCATTTCGAGCTGCTCGCGGACTGAACTCAAAGATCTCCAACACACGCAGACATTCCCCATGCAGCAGCCGCAGCATTGCATTAGTCAGCTAGTGCTTCCGCGAAACTCGTTTTAGTTGTTCTCTGACAACATCGGCGGCTCCAAGACAGCTCGTCACTGCGTTTAAGTCATTCGTTTCGTTACCGGCTGAACATTTTCTTTTTAATCGTTTTATGCGTTCCTATGGAGTTTATTGTTCTGCGTTTTACCAAGACAACGCATATGCAAACTGTGGAGCTGCGAAGCATCGCAAACGACAGCAGTCACACCCTCAGGATTTTGTGCCGGGCTTGTCCGTGGTAGCGGTCAGATATTGCAAAATCTAGAAATGTGTGTACGCTATCGAAGACATTAGTTAGGCCTAGTAGGTTTGTGCGTTGAATTAGTACACAGCGTGCAGTTGTAATAGTTACCTGTTCGGTTGCAGCATCAGTCGCTCTCACTTATCGTATCGTCGGTTCTTGGCGCATTTCATATCCGAGTGTGATGGATCAGGGTGGTGGTAGTCGTCTAGTGGGACCATTCTATACTCGTATGCAGCTAGCCTGCGCAGCCATAGGCCTATAGCTTTCGGCCTGCGGCAAACATCCCTGTCGTAAAACACTGATTGCTGAATGTTGTTAGCAATAGGCTACTGATCGATACCTGAATGACTTTAGTAGTAAAACGGTGTTTGTTATCATAAAGGGCATAGTTGTTGATCGTAACGTGATGAACACGTGCTGCGAAATACTGCGAGGTTCAATTCCTTTTCCGCAACTTTTCTTTCCATGCAGCTGCAACCCCAAGTGCAGATGAAACCCACTCAGATAAGTTCGACTGCATCTTTTCACTCGGTGGCAAATTCAAATGTTAAAATAGGGGGAAACGGATAAAGGGTGAGGCCTGTGGCACACAGCTCCTTCCTCAGAAATTTTACCATACTTTACAATTTTATACAGAAATAATGCATTCTTGTGCAAAATTTTTACTTGTTTCAAAATGCATCCGCCCCGCCCTTTCCACTGAATAAGCCACTATTTTCTATTGGTATACCAAGATGCTTAAATTTGGATGCGACTGCGTTCAGAAAACCTCAGGGTACAAAACTAAACCCATGAAACTAATTTGCAAATATTTCAGGTCTCATGTGTTCCTGTGGTTATAGGCCGATAATTTGTGTGAAACTTTGCCTATGTCCGGCACATCGATTCCGTCGTTTTGGTGAAAAATCAAAAGCGGACAGTAGCAAAACTCCTAGGACTAACTGAGAGGTAAATGTGATCGGGATTGCATAGACCTACACTGGCTGTGGCGATAGATCTTTTGATCGTGTTCATTTGTTAAGTTGCGATTCCGATTAGATACATTAGCTGAACTAAAGACGCCAACACCTCGCATGTCTGTACAGGTGATTTTATGTACGTGTATTATGTAACGTAGACGCGGTAGTAAATGTTTTTTCGTTCCGTGTAACGGTGTAAAGACAGATCGTTTCCAGCACGCAGCTGTCCTATTGCAGCTTTCTGTGGATGATGTTTTTGATTTGTCGCTGTCACCGCGTTTCCCGCTTCGGATTTATGCACAGTTTTTTTTTCAATTTGATGTGTGTGGTAGACAATGCAGAAATACTGGGTTAGGTTTTTGAACGCGTTTTATTAAAGCGCTGTTTTATGAAATTCTGACGATTCCTGTTTTACCTCAGATATTTAAATCGCTGACACGACACAGCTCTAGACTGAATCTTCATGTTTTACTGCTGTTAACATGCATACGTTACACTAAACAGCTGTTGTCAAATATGATCTAAGGTATTACATTTCAAAAGGAAATTTCTGTTTGAAAACGGAAACATATTATTTAACGCAATATTCGTCTGTGCCTTTAAAGTACAAAAATAAATAGATATATAAACAAAACTTGATAGTATAATATAAAATGCATTAAATAGTATACAATAAAAAGGGAGCAACCTCGAATAATGAGACATTAATTACACTATGATCATTAATAATAAATTATTACAGCCAAAAGTGTATGCTGATACTGCACCGCAAAATATTTTCATCAGGTTATTTTGTTATTAACTGTATAACGTAGAAGAACGGCGCTGAATGATTAGGAGATGGCGAATAAGAGTTTGCAGAAACAGGAAAGCAAGCCGCATTGATGACGTCACAGAATGTGGCTAATTCGTTTCAACGACGGACAGGAGATCTCTGCATCCTTCGGCAGTGCGCGTTACAATATGCTCCGCGACCTCGTACAGTTCGTTCACCGTCTGCCACAACATTATTACACACACAAGGCGCGCTTATTTCTTATCCATTTGAATTTGCAATTGCTCAAAGCGAGTACAAGAAGCAAAGCATAATTATGACATCGAGCAAAGTCAGAGGCGTTGGTCTTGGGTATAGGCAACCATGTTTTACACAGTTTATTGCCACCATCATCTACAGCGTCGCAGCACTATAATCTTAGGCGTCGTATGCACACACTTTC
>Ga0209671_1005543_pt1 | contig 12796 bp, 7 predicted proteins | sample WorMetHERISLAND2_2_FD_187401 | JGI IMG/M metagenome (GOLD analysis project Ga0209671, IMG submission 187401) | Marine gutless worms symbiont microbial communities from Max Planck institute for Marine Microbiology, Germany - Olavius geniculatus... | ecosystem: Host-associated > Annelida >... | reverse complement strand
GCCTCTACTGTTGGTGCCACAGGAAAACCTCAGCTGGTACTCTGTTCTTAAAATTTCTCGCAAAGTAACACATGCTATTAAGTGCTGATTCTCTAACGATTATTTTTGTCAAAATCTATTGCTATTAAACCGTGACTGTTAGAGTTATTGCAAAAGGTAGCAGGGGTCCGGTTTTTTTGAGACACAGTGTAGTTGAACAGTTAATTGAAATGGCCCACGCTCATTAACGCGCGTCACGCGCGTTAACGCGCGCAGTGATGAGAACGCACCTTTAGGTGTATCAGCTCGTTGCTCACTTGTGCTGGGAGTGCTGGTGCGCGGCTAAAAATTTTTTTAACGCATTAGCTTCAGTCAATCAAAACACATTTAGCGCCAGGTGCTGTGAACGAATCAGAGTTCAAAAGAACGTTTTCTTTAGCAGCGATATTTATGAATTGTTTTGTAAAGTAAATTAAGCATTTTAATTGGCTACACGGTTTTTGCAGGAGTGATTTCTAAAAGTTGAAGAGCGTCCCGAAAGTCGGATGACACTCTCCCCCGGTTCACATGGTGGTAGTTGCGCTTGTAATCGGTGGTGGATTCAGGGGGCAGCCCTCATTTATTGACTGGATGCATTTTTATAACTAAGTAAAAATTTCGCACAAAAACGCATTATTTCCGTCAAAAAACTGTTCAAAAAGTTCTTGCGGGGGCTGTCCTCAGATCCCACTCCCACTGGAAAGGGGGACACCCCGTCTCCAGACTCCCCCATTGCCGTAGACGTCCTCGGTGTTTCCTGCATCCCCCGTTCCAAAAATCTACTTATACTTGAAGGTGCAGCATCTTGGTCAAAATAAAATGATATTATGTAAAATTCGATGTTATACTTTGGTCGCTGAGTATATACAAAATCATCTGTCATCGTTGATAAACAGTACTGGCGACACAAACTTGTGTTGGGTTATTATCCCACATTTCAAACAACTGAAACTGAAAGCGTTTATTATAGAAAAATCAAGACCTGTTCATAACGACCGATTCGACTCAGCTGGCCAGTTGAGTATAGCACGGATCAGATCCGCAAAGCGTTCACACTTCACAGCGACCGACTCGCTATGAATACTCTGCCGACTAGAAAACTTAGTTTGTTTTCAATTTTCTGAGTCCTGAGCAGTCCAAACTCACGTGACTTGAATCGGATCCGTCCCTATATGGACAAAGCTTAAGATTAAAACCTGAGTCATTGATCGTATGTAGCAGACATCGGACGTCATCGAGGCTGTGCGTCATTAAGTTGCCGCGCTGCCGTGCATTCAAGCCGGTGTTACAAGTTATCAATATTATGCAGCGCTTGTGGCGCCGCCATCCGGCCAGAAACGACCATCGTTCGTAATGTTCCTTTTTACTGTTGCAGCGGTTCGTGTTTTTTTTTCAACTCGCTTGAAAGTAATTTACTTCGTCGATTACTTCCACCTTTCCCAGCGATGTTTCGGTAAAACTTTTCCTCGGCTTCGGTCGAAGGCAAGGGCTGCTGATGTAGATGAAGTCACATCGGCGCCGAAAGTCTTCCGGCACTTTGGTGTTTCTCTTTGATCTACTAATTATGACATATTGGTGTTTAACGAGTGAGATGTAGACATGACGGTAAAGCCAACGAAACGCGAGCCGCATGTGCGGGCCGGACGTGCGAGCCCGCTCAAAGCGGTTCGTGTGTCGCCAAATCCGGGCGTGCGGCCCGCATGTACGACCCGGATGTGCGGCTCTGTGTCACGCAGTCAATGGCCCGGCAGTAGGCGAGTCCAGTCCACTTGTGTCGAAATTTTGTTACGCCCTTCCTCCCTGCATGATATTCTATTTTTCGCATGACTGCCCTGCAGTATCCAGTATAGTCGATGGAGGCTGCAGGACTGCCCCATTCGACACCCTGCATTTATCGCCTGATGTTTCCGCTGCTTTCGAATCTGTCTTTTCCTGGCGCGGAAGAAACTTGCTGGCCATTAAAATACTTCTACCTTGTATTCTTTTTACTAGGCTATACCACTAGATCTACAGTGAAGTGGTTACGAAGTCGCCACCTGATTTTTTTACTCCTCGCGCGCTACGTTCCTAACGTAGCGAAGAGGAGTATATAAGATCAGTGTAATATTGAGGACCGACCGACCGACCGACGACCAACCGAAGACCGACCTCTGTTCCTGGAAGAGCCTTCCAGGGAGAACTTCAAACGGCCATATCTCCATAACGGTGCTACAGACGCATGGTCACTATGAACCACCGATAGGAAGTCGACCTTCGGGAGTCGAATGGTCACGTGACCGATGACGTCACGTGACCCCAAAAGGTCAAACTCGTGACCCCATTATCTTTGAGGCGCCATATGGAGGTATGGCGCTTCAAAGATAATTTGGTCACAAGTTTGACCTTTTGGGGTCACGTGACGTGATAATGTCAGTTGCACGTTTGATGCTGTCGGCGAGGTGATGCTGTCGGCACCGCTATTTGCGGTGTGAAAAGAAAGGAACTAAAAAGCAGTTAAAAGAATGCAAAAGAAAATAATGCGCGCGAGGAGTACATTAGATTGGTCACAATTTAAAATGTTTCTTGTTACAAGTTAACTTTGGTTTACCTAGGCTACCACCATGTGAGTACAGTTCTTTTTTCAAAGAAATTATGAAAACTTATGACAACTCGTGTCTGTGAAACCGTGGTAAGAATTTTCTGTCTCAGCTGCTAAAAAGAATAATGTAATTTTTATGAAATGCTATTACGGTACCACCAGGGTTGCCGTATTTTTACGCGCGACAGCATGTAATGCTTCGCGCGTCTTAGCCATCGTCGAGGTGTCTGTCCGTCCGTCCGTCACACTCTTTATCTGTATCACAACGGTGCAAGCTAGGATCACGAAATACTTACTGTGGGATGCACTAAGGACTCTAGTTTTTTTGTGACAAAATTGTGTGTTCCTGGGTGAGGCGGTTCCCCTTGGACGAGGGCGTCAAAGAGGGGTACCGCCGAAAAAGACGTTATTTTGCCGCTATTGGCTCATCTGTGTGAATACGGTTGCAGATAGGTACAGACATGCTGCATATCATAACAAGCACTCGTGACGGGCTTTTTAGCCCGTCATCAACGTCATCAACGTCGATGACCTTGCCTGACCTTGAACCCTAAAAAGAGGAGGTTTTGGTGATTTTTTTGCGATTTCGGCCTGCGACGCACATTTTAAAAGTGCATTGCATCGAAATGGCTGGAGATAGACCAAGATAATCTGTTTATGAAATTTTCAGCTTCAAACGCATATTTTAGCAGTCAAAGTCGCGACCCCCTATGTTCAAGGAGGCCTGAGCATAGTGCGCAAGCGGGAGTCAAAGACGGCTCTCCCTAAAATGGCTATTTTACCGCTATTGGCCCGTTAGCGTGAAAACAGTTGCAGATAGACACAGACATACGGCTTATCAAAACAAGCACTAGTGACGAGCTTTTTAATGGCGTCAACATCGATGATCTCGAATGACCTTGAACTCCCAAGTAGGAAGTTTGTGTGTTTTTTTTGCAATTTTCGACTTTGGCGCACATTTCAAGGGTGAATTGTGCCGACATGGCTGGAAAATAGACTTGGACAACCTGCGAACAGGAACTGTTAAGGCTGTCGCGCGTCTTACGCGCTTTGCTCAAATTATTTGTTTGGAAGTTATGTCCCACAAAGCTATATGTATCCCAGTGAAAGGCAGTGATCCAAAAAGTAGCCCAAAAAGTAGCAAAGAACTGAAAGCACCAAAGCCAAATTTTAGGGCACCAACGGCTGCCAAATGTAGCCTGATTGGCGCTTTTTTTCACCCAATCTGACAACCCTTCGTACCGCGTTGTGCTATTAAGCTGGCGCCGAGACTGCGCGGGCGCATCAGCAAGCGCCAGGTGATCGTTTGTAGTCATTACCTGGTGAGCTGAAGCGTGTTCGATCTGCTGGCGGCGTCGCACTGCTGTTCGTGATATATCGGCCTCCGTACGTACACAATGCCTCAGCCGGCCGTCAGTCACCGCTCCGTCTAATTCCCGCGTTAATTTCACCGCTCGCTCGATCGCAGTTGATTTCGACCGTTGTGGAACCAACCAACGGTTGCGTGTTGGCGTGAATAGCTGTCACGTTAATTCCGCTTAATTGCGATTTGCGACAGCAGCAGCTGCTATATATTAGTCTGATTGCTGCTCGCCGTCGCCGCGGTGTGCTGTATTTGTGATAATTAGCTACCGTTATATCAGCCCGTCCCGTGTTACCCATCGGCGTCGCACTTGACTAACTGCAGTGTTTGAATTCATCGAGGATGCCATAGTAGACTTGGCGGGAGAGGGGACAGATTAGGACGTAAGGTTTATAGTCTAAGTTTCGGCTGTCATCTCTTATTCACCGCTGAGAGAGTGAAACAAAACAGCCAAAACACCTCAATTCACAAAGCAAATGAAATGTAGGAACACAGGTGGATAGATGTGCATTGCAACATATCCAATCTATTGTGGACCAAGACAAACACACCAAAAATTGTCTTAGAATTGTTCTAAGACTATCTTGAGACAAGACACTTTTAAAGACACTTGTGAACGTCACCAGTAAATGTACTGTACAAACGGTTGCATCACTTCTGATGCTGTACATATTTATTATAATCATAGATGTTAAAAACATTAGTTTGCAAATAAAAAAAAACATAAAAATATGTTTTTTCACTTTTATAAAAACATGTAAAACGTACAGAAAAACATTAAACTACATTTAACACAATAACATGTTAAAAACAAAAATCTACCATTTCTGAAGACTGAAGACCAGAATGTACTGAATGTTACTATGTAACGGTGATTATGGTACAGATTGAAAACAGAACTAAACGCAATTTGCCCATGAAAAATGCATCATATTTGTAATTTTGTACGTTTATTTTTAATAAGAACAAAAACATGACATCAAAAATAGAACAAAAAGCATAAAAACATTTAAAAAATAATTTTTAAAAACATAAAAAACGTGTTTTCTAAACTTTTATTAGAAACATAAAAAAATGTTCTTAACATCTATGATTATGATGCTGCTGATGATGCAGGTGAGCGAGTTCGGTTGCCAAGGACTCGTCTTCAGTTGCTATGACAACGCGCTGCAGCCTAGCAACCGGCTTAACGACAGCTGCAGCAGCGACGCGGAGCGACGCAAAGCATCAGTGAAAAAATTATCAGCGCTGCCGCGCGAATTTACGTCTCTCTGCGGTAAGCCCCGCCCTCGTCTTGCCGTGATAATTATTTGAAAAAAAACGTTCTTATGCAATCTGGTAATTTATGCTGATGAATATAATTTAGCATGAGACCGTCCTATTAGGCCGTATTACGAGTCTTGTCCGTCCGTTTATATCTGTTCGTTCGTCTGTTCGTCTGGTACGGGCTCCTACACAATGTACCAATAATCAACCGTTTGTCGAGTCAGCCATGCACCCACATCGCACAGTTAGCCCAATTTGATACCCTGCAGCGGCGTCGTGGGTTAAGAACCTAGGTACCCTTATTTTTGCAGTGTAGGAGGCAGGAAGTTGCAATTTTCCGACAGATAGCTGCAAATTTTACTCCCCCCTGCCCTCCTATTTTGTATTCTGGAAGAAAATTGTTCGAGAAAAATATAATTTTCTGACAGAAACACTTTTGATACCACGGAGACTCCATGGTGAACGTTGGTTGTTCGCTCAACTTCAGTGAAGGGCACTTGCGGAACTTTACCCGAATTGATACTGATTTTACAGTTGACGTTATCGTATTTCCTATCGAAATGCGCACCGAAATCAACCGTAAGCTAACGCGCTCATTGTGTAGACCCGTGATTCGTTAATTCGTTAATTGAACAAACAACTCGAAGTGTAATACGGGACATCAACAGGGCCACCATGCACGCTTTAACTGTTATGCACCGACCTCCCGTCGCGCTCTTCAATACTTTGTTGCAAAAGGAACGAAACGAATGAAAAAAATGCAGGTACATGCAAAACGCGGGGATATATCGCCACGTCGTCGCCTGCCAAATGAGCCTGGTGTTTTTTTCTTCGTTTTTAAGCTTTTTTTGTCTCGTTGTTGACGTCTAACGGGCAGAAGTAAATTAGCGGCGAAAAAGTTACAGACGCGGTGAATATTAATAAAAACTGATGCCACGTATGCTGTCATTGGTGACTGCGGACGTGCATGGCAGGGAGGTGACTTTTCCCATGAAAACGACAGGAATGGTTAAATAGGCATGTGCTAAGCTTTATCCGAACAAACTGCCATATGTGACGTGTGATAAGCATAAGCCAAAGTAAAGACATCTGACATTACGGACAGACAAAACAAGCAGAAAAATGACACAGTAACAAAAATGTTGATGAAACATTTCTGTAGCCCAAAAAATATACAAATTCATGGAGATACAACGTCTATAGTTACTTACTGTCCACCGCAGCAACACATAGCGGACAGTCGTTTCAAGAAAGGTAGCAGCGGTTGCTGAAACGTCAACAATCTAAGCCCTTTGTCAAAATAAAGGTTGTATCTCCATGAATTTGTATAACTTATTAAGTTACCGTTTCAACCTATATGAGTCTATTCAAATGCATAACCGATACTGCTTACAGAACAGGCCCTACCCCAACCCGAGTTATTTGATTTGTCGACCCAAAAACCCAACCTTTAAACTCTAGACTGAAACCAGAAGTAGATTTGATTACCCTTTGCCGAAGTGTGGCCATTTGACATTTTCCAAGGCACAAGCACGCATGCAGTGTTAAAAATTCTAGGAAATGAACTGGACATTGTTTTAAGTTAGAATAATGGCTGGTTGTTAAGTTCCACGACTTGTTTATGTTTATGTGGGCTATTTTACGTGAGACTGCGGGAGAACATTTGCAATGCGAATACAAATGTAGCTACGTCGTGCTGAGCGGAAACGCTGTGAATGGCGCGGCAAATGAATGAGTAAAAGTTCGCTCGCGTCCTGCAGCATATAAAAATTAAATTAAAGCAAGTGCAAGTGTGTCGAAAAGCGCCGGCATGTAGGCAATAGGCATAAGCACGGATTATAGGCTTAAGTAGGCTAAGTGATCTCGGGCACTTGTCGGTGATTAACGGACATGCATTATTGTCCTCTTAGCATCCTTTTCTGCGACAGTGTATTGTATGGTGTGCCTGACCTTTTGGGTTCAATGATAAACTTCAATTTCAATCTGTCGTACAGCACGGCTGTAGGCCGTTCACTGAAAATTTTATCGGCAATTGGCACGTCTGTTAGTTCTGTCCTACCCCTCACCGATGTGTTGGATGTTGGATCGATTGAAATGTAAGAAGCAAAATTAGCATAGTTGAAAATCAGGACTGAAAAAAACGTGCATGTAGGGTGAAAAATAGAGCACATCACGGATTTAGGTAAAAAAACAAAATGCGCAAAAATCTAATTAGTAATGATAATGAGTTAGTTGTATGGCTGTTGACTAGCGACGCATCCTTATTATTGCTCGGCGTGACGGCGTCCACGTACGTTCGTACGGCGTCCACATCTAGGCATCTTCAAACGGATAGGCTATTTCATCAACCGAGCATTAGATCCACTTCCGGTATGGTTCCAGGGTAGGGCATTCGCATATGGGTGGATCCACCCATGACGTCACGTGATCCCGAAAAAGGTTAAGGTCATGACCCGAATATCATTGAGGCCTCGTATCTCGTATAGACGCGTGGTCATCGTTGACCACCAATAGGGAACCAAGTAACCGTTCTTCTTCGTATCTTTTACGGTCTGGACAGCCCAGATCATCTCAAAGGGACTGCCAGTCGCATGTCCCGTCTGGCACCGCGTCGTCACCGATAATTCTGTCTATCATGCGCCCTAGCCCCAGTTTTTAAATGAGCATTTTCAACTTTGTGCTATGCGTCGAGAGCCACTACTACCGGCCATTACTATATACTAGGCCTATAGCTAAAACATGGATCGTTTATTACGTCCGCCAAGTAGGTAATGTTTTTGACGGTTTTTGTTTGTTTGTTTGTTTGTCTGTTAGCAAGATAATTCAAAAAGTTATGGACGGATCTTTCTGAAATTTTGAGGTTATGTCGGGCATGACACAAACTACCAGTGATTCAATTTTGGGGGTGATCCGGCAGGAATCCTGGATTCTGGATTACTTTGAAATTTTCGTTACCATTGCGTTAAGGGGGGCATAAGGGAACCGCTGGCAAAGTGAATATGGTGACGCCACCTGGCGAATAACATTGCCTTGGCGGAGGTACCTGCGGGCTATGACTGCTTTCTAGTTTGCAATTGCAACCAAAGATACTGACAAGTGCACGATATAAAGTATAATAGCGTTTATGCGAGCTTGCAAATAGTGCGCCTAAGCTTATACAGTTTCTCGGCTTAAGTTGACGGCAACACTAAATCATGTTGTCACGATGTTCTAGTACAGTCACGCATGCATAGCGCACTTGTGAACTCACCCGACACTATGGCTATGTGGTGCATTCTGATTAACGTAAAATGTATACGGACGAAGAACGTGCTTTTCGGGCGGCTGATATCGACAGGAAAAAATCACCGTATAAGCTTGGTGTAACGTCATTGCGAAAATGTCAAAAGAGTTTTTACAAGGCCTAGGCTATGACTGGCATTGCAAGTTACAACCACGCACGCATTCGGCAAAGAGACTCGCATGTTGCATAAATTATATTTCTACGATCGTTCTGATGTTTACTTCAAATCGTGATAGAACGCCTTTAAAGCCTTGCACTCGCTGGCTTGGTCGAGGTTTCATACATACTAGATCTATCTGCACGGCACGGGTTTTTGCGCGCGATAGCTAGGACAGAACAGACAGAATTACCGTAGCTAATACGCGATGATTTTAGCAGTCCAAGTCCTGACCCCTACGTTCAAGGAGGCTTGCACACGCGGGTGTCAAAGAGGGGTATCCATCTAGAAAGTGGTTATTTTTTCGCTATTGACTTCTCTGGGGTAAAAACGGTTACAGATAGGCACATATATGCTGCTTATTATAACAAGCACTGGCGACCATCTTCTTAGTGGAATTAACATCGATAACCTTGAATGACCTTGAACACAAAATAGAGTTTTTAGTTATTTTTTGCAATTTTTGGCCGAAGAAGAGTGAATTGTGACGAAATAGATGGAGATAGACCAATAATTACCCGCGAACAGGAACTGCAATAGGCTCTCGCGCGTCTCATGAGCATTAGCTTAGATTTCTTGTTACTTTATTGGCACACCGGGTATATACTCTGCCCTGAGACTAAGAATGTTCAGTTGTTCACATAGAACATTCACATAGTCTAAAAGTTAGTTTTTAGCCGATCGCACGTAAGTAAAGGTCGAGCTATTGGTACGAGTTGTCGTCTGTCCGTTTGTCCGTCTGCCAGTCTATCTGTAACGGATGTATTGCAGCTAAGCTTTAGGTCGTAGGGAAAATTTTTGCACGACTAATTAACCATGTCTGTGAAACTTGAGCGTGCCAAATTTTTGCGATGCAGTGCAAGGGGAACAGTCTTAAATTGGGGTTTGAATGGTCGGGTGTATAGGAAATTCAATGGAAAACCGGTCATATCTCGGAAACGGTGAGAGATATGGCTAAGATTGCTATTAATCACTAATACGAAGTGGCATTCGCATACGCTCTTTCAGATTACATGAAAATCATTGACCGTGGATGACCTTCAAGGGTCATAATGCACTATGGTATGCCAGTCGTGTGGTATTGTGGCTAAACGGTAAGTCGTAAGGGGTCTGCGATCGTACCATTGGATAGGGCGCTGACGACTTTTTATAGGCTGCCAATAGTAACCATGTTTCCATCTGCAGCGGTTTGACGGCAATTTTCAATAGATGCTTTTAAGCTATAAGTGGCCGTATCTAGCTGTTTATATCTCCTGGCGAGACGACCGCGTGTCACTTTTAACAGCAGCTTTCCGTTAACATAGCGTGCATGGAACCGTGTCAGCTCTGAGAAATCGCTTTTCTCCGTGATGGGCACTCGGACGCTGGGCTTCGGATGTTCGGCTTTTCTTAGCGACAGTTGGGCTTTTTGTTTTGTATTTTTGACCAAGCCCACGCGGCCGTTCAAAAGGTCGGAGGTCAGGATTCGGGTCGCACAGCTGCAGTACGCGGACGGCCGCATTATCATGTCGGCACTGGGCCGACGCATTTTCCTAGTTTATTTTTTATCATGCCGGTTTTTTACAGCGAGTGTCTCAGAGATAGATTGCGTGGCGGAAAGACGAGATTAAGGCGACTCGACGTCGGAATTAGACTTGGTTGATGCGCTCCGACGCGGTCGAACGATTGCTTTGTACCTGGCGACTTGTTTACAGGTCAACAGAACACCGACGCTCAATAGATGATCGACATCAGCACTTTGCCTGTGTGCGGCGTCCGACTTTCGACTGGTCACACTAGTTTAAATAGGCCTACAAGTAATCTGAGAAAAGCTCACGTGACGCGCGACAGCATCGGTGCTGCCACCTGGGAAATCAGCGTTCAACGTGCAATAAAATAGTAATGCGTTTTAAAAGGGTACCCAAATTTGACGAGAAATATTTGCAAAACCTGCGTCCGGTATTTTCCTTGTTCATTTACTCTGTAGATGTTTGTATCACCTGGCAAGATGACCGCGTGCATGGAACAGTAGCTAGGCCTATTTATATCTCTTGGCGAAATAACTACGTGCGATGTCTGTTATACTAGCGTTCATTATGGCTTTCGAGACAGCGTTTCGTTAACATCTAGCGTGCATGTAACTGTCTCATCTCTAACAAATCGCTTTGTCTCTGTGACTGGAAATCGGAGGCTGGGCTTCGGACGTAGGTCGGCTTTTTCTAGCGATAGCTGGGCTTCTTGTTATAGTAGTTTGGGTAAGGGAGGCTTATTTCAAGCAAAAAAATACCTCTGCACCACTGTTGATGATGAAGAAAGATTTTCAGTCTCGATAGCGTGTGATGATGTTGTAAGCAGGGCCGAGCGAAGCTGTAAGCATGGAGGCGAAGATACCACCTCTGACGCCGCGCACGCGTCAGAAGATGTCTCAAGCCGTACTCGACACGTTCAAAAGCTTCGACAAGGAACAACAAAGACTTGGCATTCCTAAAGGTCAGACTTCAGAGTTTTTTGTAAAGAGACTGAAAACCCTTTTATAACAACTCGACGAATCGATATTGCAGTGAAATTAGCTTCAGATTGACTCTTCCATACATTTGAAATACGTTCCGGAAAGAGCATTCTGTGAGATCGCCTGAACGCGTTTATTCGCCAGAAATGACAGAAACAGACAGACAGAAATAAACAACACCGCAGCCAGAAAAGCCAGAGAACAATGGCAGTGACTACGTGTAATTACAGCTGTACTTTGAGACTCGGCCGATTAGGCGTCACCCATACTTTATTTGGCGCTTGTCCGAAACGTTAGAAGATGGATAAAGCCGCTAGGCCTAAAGCTTGTTTTTTTTCAGAGGATGTTAACGACGTAACGTGGACGCCTATACTCGTCAATAAATGTACAAAACATCAGTTTGTACACTTGTTAACGGCAACATTGAAGAACTCGCACATCGAAAACAGCAAAAATCACAAAAGGTGATATTGTCCGCATCACACTGACTGTATGTCAATGTGCTGCTGAATAATATCACTGTTTGCTGTTTTATGACTAAAATACTTTGCGCATTAAGCTGGGCTGATACGGCTTCAGCGCTGGACAAATGCAACCTGTCCACCCCGAAGGTAAGGTAAGGTACTAAAATACTGTTTTCCTATACTGGTCATCAGTGACAAAGATATTGGACCTCAGATATTTTTTACAGTAGCCAAGCCGCTTATAGCTGTTACTTACTACCCAACGGCGTGACTAAATAAAGCAGATGACAAACGTCAGGCATGACGTTACCGCTGGCCTGCATTGCTGACAATATTGAACAAAATTCTTTTTATATCCACAAAACGGCCATATAAATAAAAGAACTAATATTGCACGCGTCACCCGCTTAATATAAGCCCAAAAACACGTCAATAATGCTAATTTAACTAATCGTATTATTGTAGTTATTGGACGTTGCGTAAAATGGCCGACCACAAACATCTATAAAGTCGAGTCATCTCGTAGTTAACCGACTTCTAGCCAATTTTTGGCAAAAATTCTACAAATTTCGTTGCCATGGCAACGAGACTTAATCATGGTAGACTTACTAAAATTATTTATTTGCTTCACCCTCAAAACCTCTTGTTAGATGCAAGAATCTTGGAGATATCTTGTACATATGTCGAGTTATAGCCCATTTTGTCCCAAATTTCGTTCCCATTGCAACGAGGGTCAGTTGGGCTAAAATTCGATTGGGTGCATTCGCTGACCCATCTCCCAAAACCCCCGTATAGACACAAAAATCTAGCAGATATCTCTTACACAAGCCGAGTTATAACTTATAGCCAGTTTTGTTCAAAATTTCGTTGCCATGGCAACCAGAGAGGGTTCGGGGTAAAATTGAATAACACCATTAGATTGGCTATCCCCGAAAACCATACCACAGAACCAAAAATTACGACTCTGTCTTATACACAGCCAAAGTTATGACTGTTTAAAGAATTGTTTAATTTTCCCCATAGGCGCCATTGTAATTTTTTGATATTTGCGAATAAATACGTTAAATATTATATTTTAATTTTTTAACCCCAAAAGGCACTTCCTTGTGCAGAACCGCGTCGTTTGACGTCTTAAGCATAAAATCCCTTAAGGGGTCTGACCTGTGGGTAAGTTGAAGT
>Ga0209671_1005541_pt1 | contig 12799 bp, 7 predicted proteins | sample WorMetHERISLAND2_2_FD_187401 | JGI IMG/M metagenome (GOLD analysis project Ga0209671, IMG submission 187401) | Marine gutless worms symbiont microbial communities from Max Planck institute for Marine Microbiology, Germany - Olavius geniculatus... | ecosystem: Host-associated > Annelida >... | reverse complement strand
ACCCACCCCTATATCATATAAAACACCAACTATAACCACCCACCCACCCCGATCTGCAGTCAAATCTGAACAACTTTGCTAATAACAATGAATGAATTAATGAATCAGTTGAGTTTAATTCAGGCTGCATGGCCCACTGAAGAAATGACAAACACACACATACATGCACAAAAGAAAAAAGAAGAAATAAGATGATCTTAAACATATTAATCAGCAAAAACAGTCTCTGAGTTCTTATTTCCATGGCGATACAGGAGAAATGGAAGATAGGCGAGGATGCAGTTTAAATTGCCTTGCGTTATATAACGGATGATCCAACCTCCCACCCCATAATTATATAACGAAATATAATGCAAACTCCACTCCACCCACCCACCCCTTGAGCGTTATAAAATTTGTGAACGGCCCCCTACCTACAGGCTACATCATCATAAATACTAAATGCGCGTTAAAATAAACAAACTTACTGAATCCAACTCCTTTAGTCCGCTAATCGGGGATCGCGATTTCTGAGAGACAGTTCCTTCCGTCATATTTGCAGAAGAAATAAACTCCGAACGAAAAACTTTATTTACCAACAAAACTTAATCATACCTCCGCCAATGATAATGACGTAACGTAATAGAGAGGTACGAATGCAATTTCTAACGTAACTGGAATCGAATCGAAAGTTCATGACTATCCTAAATTTTTTTTTTAGTTTGGCGCTGCACATACTACAAATTTTGTAAATTTTAGACATAATGCTGCCAGAAAACCCATTGCAGCAGTGCAGCTGAGATCTGTAATGCAATAAACGTACCACACCAGTATTTTCAAGAACATTTATGTGACAAAAACTACATATTTGACCTATATAATTCACCGTCAACGTTCTGACTTTTTAACTGGAAATTGGCGCACTGTTATGGTTATTCTTTTCTGTCCGGCTCTTTTGCAATGGCCACTGGCCAGTTTTACACTTTATTTTGTGGTCGAACATCAACTTCGTTGAAGCTCGTACTGGCTGGGTCGCTCAACCAAATAGTGATATAGGTGAACAAAATAAGGCTTCTACTATTGAGTAGTAACTAGAAATGTAAAACTAGAAAGCATTTACAACAACCGCATTTACCTACCGGTACGTTGTGTGAGATTGGCATAGTGCCAATATTGTTATCGCTATGTCATGTTGTATTTTTATTTCAATACAGCATTATTATAGTAGCAGCTCAGTTCTGAATAATTGATAAAAAATGGTACTGCAGTATATAATTACATATTTAAAACATTACAGGCCGTCTTCGTCTTACCAACTTCATTTACTGGTGTCTTTGTCTGTGATCTATTTTTAGTTACTAAAATTGTGTCCAATCACATTGTGAAATACTCTGCGACGTCACAGAATCTAGGAGATTCCGTCGTTGTTGACCAATAGAATGTGTAACAGAAATGACGTCAGGGTATCCCGCAGTCTACATTTTGGGTAGTGAAGAAGTTGGAAGTGTGTTGGCAGTCGATGTCGACTGATCGACTGTGAATGATTTTTTGGGGGGAGAGTTATTGGCAAAAGTTTGCTAAAATATGTGCATTTCATTAAGCGTTATACAGTGATAGTGTCATACCAAACACAACATAAATCGAGCGTTTATAATATAATTTTCTGTATGAAAACTCGTCGATAGACTTACCGTATATATCGGCTACCGTCATGGAGGAGAAGGCCAACGAAGCAGGAGCAGATCGATCAAATCGGGTGTTTGGTGTTAAAAACGTGGATGTTGAAACAGCTCCGTCGACTGAGTCAAAAATAAGCAAATCCAGCCAGTCGTCTGACCACAAATCGCAAGGTTCTGTGTCAAATGTGTTAGTTGACATACCTCGCGTGAACAAAGGTGCCGCCCTCAGGGGTCAGTGAACGACAAATGCTTGCCAAAATCTTACGACATATAGAATGTTCATTATATTCGTGACAATTGTTTTATGCTATAAAATTTGTTATAGAATTTAGTGGTCAATGCTACAGTATTTTGCATAACTCTTTAAAGCAATACTGAAGTAATATAATGAGCCGAGGTTATGGGCTACTCGAAATGCAAACTTTTGCTGACTTCTTATGTACAGGGTATTCCAAGCTACTTAGCCTACGATGCAATAGCTTTTAGGCTGTAGCAGCAAGATTGTCCCATTTATTGTAACTATGTCACAACCTGAAACTGGTTGCATATTATACGCCATTTTGACATGCGTTGCTACATCTTCAGAATCCAACTTGGGGGTAATCAGCCAGTTTCATTTATCAAGATCTGGCACTTCTGTGTTTTTCAGCTGGTTGACTGCATCGTCATTTGCTTCATGGAGCTTTCTATGACAATTATCAAACTGTCATCTGACACAAATTGACAATATGGTCTGTCGTCTGCTGTTGTCAGAAGTGGCAGAGCTGTGATGCAAGAAGGCTTTGTTAGAGCAAATTGGCATGATATGGGCTTTGAGCAGTTTGGAAATTATTCACTAGTGTTGAGATAAGGGGCATCAGTAAGTTTTATCTAGATAGTTTGTGTCACATGGTCACCAATGTCATCCAGTGTTATACCCAAGTTGATGAAGCTCGCACCCGACTAAACTAGGTCGTCAAGATACAAGTTGTGTTGTGGTGGATGTTTAACTTCAATAGCACATCAGCATGCAGTGCATGGCCAGAGAGAAGATTGTCCATTGCCCAATGATGTGTCCTCAAGGGCTTGTTTTCATCCTCGAGTGCCTTTAGGACAAAGAGCAGTGTCCGTAGCCTTGGCCTTGGCCTTAATGACAAGGTCCTTTGAGTCTTGTGTCTCAAGTTCTTGTCCTTAGCCTTGCCTTTTTTCTAAGTTCTTGGCCTTGGTCTTTCTCTCTCATTCACAGTCATGGGGGTGGGTCATCGCCCCAATTTTCTCCAAGAAGTCCTCGAGGCATCATGGGCCTGTGTTGAATTGACCTTTTGGCCAAGTGTTTTTCCTGCCCTGGTCGTGAACTAGGCAATGAAGCACCAGGTGCTCTGCCGTCTCATTGGCGTCGTTGCAGTGTGGACAGGTGGCTGAGTCCTGTCGCCCAGTCTGGTAGAGGTAGTCTGCCAGCAACGGAGAATGGCCAGTGTGTAGCTGGGCTACTCATTTGGCTGGATGCTGGGTGGCAGTATTCTGTGACTGTGTAGCACCAAACAAGGATCGACGTGTGGAGTGGTAGCATTGGCTTTGAGGACTAATCACTGAATGTTTGGTTGATTTATGTAGCACATTAGTTTTACCGGGTGGCGCAAAAAACATCCCGAACGTTTGCATGCGTTATTCAACTGAGTGGTCAAAATGAATCAGCACAAAAGCATTTATGTTATGACCAAACATCAGCAAATGTGTGTAGGAATTTTTGCCTAAAACACTTTGGTATTATTCGCGATACAAACAAAATAGCGTTACACGCCATAAAGCAGTTTTTGCAAGCGGTTCATCATTTGCGTCGCCGCTCATATGCAGGCTATGCCAAAACGTTACAGTAGGCGGAATCATTAGTAACTGGTCAGCAGAAAAAGTGATGAATAGGTTTTCCATTCTTCTTTGCCACTACTGCTAGACTTTTTTCCCACTGCCACACGTCTTTCCTGATTGTGGCCGTCTGACGGCGACATCATGCCATTTGTGTGAGATAACATTCTGAAGGTCTTTTAGTTCGCAAACGGTTTACGTTTTTCTTCACAGACAAGTTGTTGCAAGGTATCCCAAACTGAGTAATATGGTGGATCCAAGTCTGTTGAATGCGGTTTTCATTCCTTTCGGTTGACGAAATCCGGCGTGTTGTGTTGAAGAAAATTTTGAGTTGCTTTGATGCGATGTGATGGAACGCTGTCTTTACATAATGGGATTTTTAACTCTCCTTACGTCATTAAGCAGCATCCAGTAGTGTCATAAGTGAGGTAACTGAAATTTATAAGCATGTAAGAGTACAATGTTTTACAAGTGTACAAAAGGAAATTTATCTCCGTAAAGTGTATGTGCCGTTATCGTTATGCAAAGTTTCGGACATTTTTTAGTGCCAATCGTTATTCATATTGTTTGACTTGGTAATGGCTGGCTGCTATATATAGTATGTAGAGACAATTATACTATATGCCATATTAACATGTTGCTATAAGTTGACTGCATTTAAGGAGATTGTGCACCTGGTTGTGCAGATAATGGTTCGCTGTCGAGAGTAGTGGCATCAAGATTGCCATTCATGAGGCGGTCCGCTTCGTCTGATGCCATCCTTTCCAGCTACCTTTATGGTCGTTGGCCGCGTCTAGATGCCTTCAATGCTGACTACTACATGAAGCTTCAGCCAAAAGTTGTCCATGAGGTTCGGCTACAGCCTCATACTTCTGCTGATACGATTGGTGCTAACTCTGTGATGGATCAGGAAGCTTTGGAAGACACTAGTGTAAGTTGATAAGATATTGTCACTGCACATCATATTGCATTTTTGCCAGCTTCAGTAACAAAGTTGTTTTTCAAGCATTGAGAAAAGGCATCCGTGATTGTTTTGATCCAGCAATTCCCAGAAGATCACTAACCTACTAGTTTATTTCAAGGACTTGAGATGTTCGTGAGTCACAGCAATATCAGTTTGCAGCATACTTGTGTATGCCATCAACATGATTAATGACACTGATTTTGTGATATTATTACATACAAAAATTGTTTTGCTGAATTAGTTCTTGCAAGCAGTGAGTCAGTGGGCTAGTCTATCAAAGGACATTTGTATAGTGCCAAATGAATCAGAGTTAATTCTTGCTTCTATTTTTAGCCGACCGTACTTAGGTAATGGTTGAGCTGTTGTCATGGTTGTCATTGTTTGTCCGTCTGTCTGTCTGTCTGTCATGGATGTATTATGGGTAAATGGTGCAAGATAGGGCTTAAGGTTGCTATTGATCACTAATAGGAAGTCGCATACTGGCTTTCAAATGACATGAAAATTATGAACCTTGGATGACTTTGAAGGTCAGTGACAACCAGTACGGTCGGCTTTTTCTAGCGACAGCTAGGCTTTCTTGTTGTTCTTTTCAAGTGCTGCATATGATGTTTATTCCTCTTCAGCTTTTAGACAAGCTGACATTTTTCCCCACAGTAATGTGCCATGCTCTGGTGCTGACTTTGATCACACGACTGTTTTGAAGTTTTGCAGCACATGCCGTGGTGCTGACAAGTGATGTCAGATTTTTAATTTGAAAGCAAGATGGTGTTGTTTGTGCTTAGGCAAGGACGTGTCGAGCTTTGAGTTATTTTGTGCCTGCCACTAAGTCTGCTTCGTGGACGGAATGTGCTTGTTTTTTTGATGATACAATTACTGCTGTGATAAACAATCAGGACTGCTCAGGAAATGAATCGATTCTTCCATCTCCGTTGGAGATTGATGACCTTTGTAATCAGGTATTTGCTTGCAACTCGCATTTCAGTATACCATGGTTAAGTACATTTTGCTTTCGTCATCATTTGCTGTTGTCGTGTCGTTGTATGCTTGCATTTTATATGTATTTGGTTTTTGTTATGCTTGTCTTTATTGTTTACTGGTTTATTAGTTTGCTAGGTTACTGATCAATTTCTACGTGAGAGCTGTCATAATGAAATTACATACATGGATTTCAGTTAAGCCAGCCCGTTGGTTGGTTCCCAGAAGTAAAATTTTGGAATTATTGTGGTAGAGGATGGTACCTTCACTGTCACCCAGCAACGGGATTAAGCTGTAGTGATGTATATCATATTCCAATAATATTGTTCTCAGTACTTTGAAACTTTATAAATTTGCCATATTATTGTGTTTTGCTACTTTAGCAGTTGGAGATCTTTTACTATAAGTAGTGCATAAAGCTAAATGAATTTTCTGTTAATAAGTAATTTAGGCCAGCATTTTGTTATGTATTAACTCTTCTGGTAGCTTATGGTGTGACTGGAATTTTGAATGTATTTGACCGTAAATTATGTTATTCCAGTTTGGTGCGTTTGTGTGTACAGGAAATTGATGCTCTTGTCTCAAAGACTGATGTGATGTCATGTGAAAAAATTGATCATGTGTGTATACAGATCTTTGACGCATAGTATATTGCAGAATTGTGTCTTCTAACATTGCAGTCTGGGTGGCCGACATAATTCCATCATCGATCTCTAAGAAAGTTTTTTTATCTCGCTTGTCGTTTTCCCTTCGAGGAGCTGGAGGCAGCAAGAAATGACATTGAACTAATTGGGCTGACTCAGTGTCCTACTTAGCAGTGCATTTTTGTCAATAGATATATCTGGAACTGAACAGACTGAAACTTTAAACATTGCATTTTGGTAGACTAAGGCAGTTAATTGATGTCCGTGTAATTACGATCATCCACTGTTCGTGGAAATCAGTTAAAAAGCGTTGCATTTGTCACGTGTGAATACAGTCAGAATGCAAATAACTGGTTGTGGTCAGTTAATTAAACAAAAATGATAACCATACTGCCATAGCTTGGGCTTAGGCAAGCATTCACCCATTTACAACAGGCGAGGCATCATAAATCTTTCAGTAGATAATTGGCATACGGGTAGTTTATGTAGCTTGTCACTCTGATGAGGACTGTGGGTGGTGGAAACTAGGAACATTGCTTAATTTCAAACTGATATAAGTGTATTTTAGGTTGGTATTTAAATATGAAGATATGATAGTTTGTAATGGAAGAAGAAGATTAATTAAGGTTTAGCAGAGTGCCAACAATTTCACTGAGTCATTGATTTCTTGGATGAACCTAGTATTAATATTGTTATGATAATAATAATGGACCCACAAACTCTTCTGACAGTTCAGTGAGTGGGGCTGAAGGTTGACTGATGTGTCAGGAGACTGCGATGAAACTATGTTTCTTTTTCATTGAGGCTCTCTGGTGGTCCAGTGTTATAGTTCGATAACCTTCAAATGTACCCAGTACCTTCTTGGTTCCTGCTAAATGAACTCTTGACTATGTTTTTGACTTTTGGTTTTAGTTTCTAGGATTTTTATTACGAGGAGTGTTAAAAATAACATTATCATACGTGAAATTGCTGCAAGTGATTCTGCCTATTATGGCTCATGTTTCTGTAGTGTGGTGCATCTGTCTGGTACATTTGTGCACTCTGCTTAAACTGCTCGAGTTGAATTAATATGCCATTGGGCAAGTACACTTAGGGGTCTAATGATGAGATGGGTTAGATATGAGATTTGGGCAGTTGGACTTTCAGTCAAAACGTAGTTGCTGCAGTGATACCACCTTTTGCCAAAATACGTTGATCCTTGTTGGTTAATCTGACTGGCTAGTAGAGTTGGTCAGTGGTCGTGAGATTGTGCACACCAGTCTGTCGATGACGATGAGTGGCAAATGCTAACTGGTTGAGACTTTGTTTCAGTCAGTCCGTCGATGATACATGGCAGATGCTGTATGCTGTGTAGTGTGCCAGTGAAGTGGAAGGACATCGAGCACCTCTAGCTGACCTGCTGAACCAGCTATCAACATCGACTGACTGCTGCTGTGCTCTGCACTTTGTCACCATCAGTGACAGTGATGACAACAGTAGTGACAGCGACGCGTCCAATGACAATCCCGCTTTGTTCGTTGATTATGCCACAGCTGCTGTCATCAGCTCACCACCAGTCAACATCCCGCCCCCTGTAGAACCCACCAGTGGCTCAGTGGTCAGAGGTGTTTCTCCCATGGAGCAGCACAGAGTCCGAAGTAGTCATGGACTCTTTGATGACATAGATGGATCTTCCACCACCATATCACCACCACCCAGGACTGAACATGGGTCCACCATTCCACCGTGCGCTGCTGGAACTCAGGGACAACATATCTGTGAGTTAAGATGCAGATGTTGTCTCGTTGCATTAACTGTATATACAACATACATAATGGTTAATGGTGTTTTTTTATTTAACTTGGTTTCTTCCGCTTTTGCATACCAAATAATTTTCCCACTGTGTTAGTGATTCACATCTGTGTATTTTATGTTTAAGTTTTTAATACTGTCTAAAAATGTTTCTTAAATGCTTGTTATATCTAGTGCTTTTTATAGGTACATGTTGAAGTTTGGGTTATTTGTGAGGTACATAAAATAGTAAACTCTGTTTATTTTTTTTCATAGTGACATGGGTCATTTAAGCAACTGATTAAACATAGATGTTTTTAAGCATTGCCGAAAACGGGTATGGATGATGCAGAGGTGAGATTATTGAGTAGGTCATTACGTTTGTCATCATCTCCATCATCAGCAGCAGCAACATCAGCACTTTTGTCTGATAAGTTCTATAAATACATTGAAGTACAACCTTTTATTCATATTGTTTGTTGATGTTTTGGCAAAGTTGTGTTTTTGCAACGATTACTAACTGTCCAGTACAGCAGCAGTGGTTGCCGAAACAAATGGAAACATCAACAAACATTTCAAATAAAAATTGTATTTTGGTGAACGTATATAACTTATTATTTACCATTTCAATGTATGAGTCTGTTAAAAGAATTCTTTGTGTGTTCTGTGGTTATTGCAGGTACTGATGCTAAGCATAATGTAATTGCTGTGAAGAGCATCTGTCGTCCAGCGCCCGAGGGATGTGAAAGCAAAGCAAGCGTACTGGAACAGCAGTACAAGTCAGTAACTAAACTTCTTCACAGCTTAGTGCAGTGTTGATATCATTTAGTGATGAATGGCTCACTTTTTGCTTGATGACTTTGAGCCGTTGACATGAGTTGCCACATGCATGTTATAGTCAGTTATAAGCGTATGTTTTGCCTATATGTCTGAGCTGTTTGTTCTGCACTCAACAGAGTCAGCATACTCGCGATGCCTTGCCTGTCTATACAATGATCTCAGCTACCCGTAACGTGTCTTGTAATGGGAACATTAGCCTGTCATTTGGTTCTTCATGCATGACTGCACTTGTGGAGTTCCATTAAACCACATGCAAACTTACCCTGCCTTAGGCTGCGTTCACATAGACATGAGTACGAGTCTGGCACTGTCCGGGTACCCCGTATACGAGTTCCGGCATACAAGAGTTTGCATGTATTTCAATGGTGGCCATTCACATTACGAGCACGGGTTACCTGTAAATTTCACTCGTACGAGTAGTTCCTGTGCTGGTCATGTTTTTATCCAACCCGTGCGAAGTAAACTACCCATAAATAACAATAATGTAATGTACAAAAGCTATGGCACATATTTGACATCAGAACTGTCATTGTAAAATTATTCATCGTTAGAGGTGCACAGTTGGTAATATTATTAGCGATGTGATGAAATATTGTTGTTTATTCGCGAAGCATTTCCTCGATTCGATTTCATTCAATGTGGCTCACACTTATTGAGATATGTGCTTGTACAAGTCACCGTGAACATTCCACTCGTACAAGTGAAGCTTCTACGAGCCATAAAACCGAAACCCAGACATGTACTCGTACTCGTGTCTGTGTGAATGCAGCCTTAACCTCAGCCAGGTTGGGGTTGCTGGTACTTGATTTGCCTGTTCTAGAGGGATGGAAGTCTGAATTGACTTGTCACTGGGTGGTTGTGAGTCGATTATATACAAAGATTGTATACCTGTTCAAAGACAAGTGACTGCTCTGTTTTCATTGTTTACTGTACAGCAGTGATGGGCAAATTTCAAATCAGGTCATGAGCTAAAATCTCACATTTTATGGAAATGTACAGGGTGGGCCAAAAAATTATCCAACTTGTTTTTGTGAGAACTTCGTCAAATCTCCACCAAATTTGATAATTTTTGGCACACAGATAGCCAAGACTATAAAATTATGTGAGGTACACTCATTGTCCACCTTAACTGATTTATATCAGCACACTACCGTGTAAAATGCAGATGCTCCAAATTGTTGCATAATGCTTAGTTGTTGTCACTGTAAACTTTCTAACAACTTAATTAAGCACACAGTAAACTAAAGTGCGATTCATTTAGCAGAATTATAAGTTTGTGTAACAACTTGCTTCCAAATTTTTAGAATTTATGCCCAAAATGTACACAATGGCTTAGACGTGATGCCACGGCTGATAGCGGTATTAACGATCAACTGATCAATATCACAGCACTTATTCATGGATTAGGTGTGTTTTGAGCTCATAAGTTAGCTATTTGTTGTCTGCTATTTTCAGTGTAAAATAATTAATACCACAAAATTGTTAAATCACGTGGCACCCTGTCGAAATGATAATGAAAAGGTGAGCAATTTGATAATTATAATCACCGTGTAATGTAGCAATTTGGAGCATCTGCATTTTACACAGTAGTGCATTGACATAAATTAGGTGAGGTGGATAATAAGTGTACCTCACATAATTTTATCGTCTTGGCTTTCTGTGTGCCATAAATTATCAAATTTGGTGGAGATTTGATGAATTTCTGACAAGAACAAGTTGGGTCATTTTTTTGGCCCACCTTGTAATTTAAATTGTTAGGCTGAATCTCTAGTCATTTTCTTTCTCTAAATCTCAATCTTTCAAAAGCAATTTTAAATCAAATCCCAAATCTTGGAAATTACAAAACGTGTATGGTGTAAGTGTTAGTTCAAATGTTGAGTAGTGTATTAATGTATGCATCACATTTTATTTTCAGAAATCTGAAACATTTGTTCATATGTCAGTCACTCTCAGTTGTTCAACTCAGTATTATTTTCCACGTGGAGTAAGATGGCTTCTATAGTCGCAGTTACTTCTGACTCTGGCTTGTTTTAGAGATGCAGCTTCAATTTGTGACCTGGCTACTATAAACATTGTTAACTTGCCATACTAGATTACTGGTAGTAAACTTTTTCTATATTGTGTAACATGTGCAATACTACTACTACTACTACAACTATTACACCTACAACTACTACTACCTGGATGACCGGTTTATATTAGAGGCCTGGCTTTTAATAGAAGTTTACGGTAGAAAAGGTTGGTAAGTAAGTAGATAATGAGCAATTTAGGATTTTAAAAGATTTTGAAAAGTTGCAAATTTCTTGAATTGAATCTTAAATCATAATGTTTCAGATAAAATCTTTATTCCTCAAATCAAATTACATTTTGCGATTCAGTCATGATTTATATTGACTGCTGTATAGGCTGTCTGTAATGTTTCCTCTGAAGATGTCTGGTAGTTGCTGATCTTGATGAACTGCTATTAGCACATGATGTAGACGTGTGGTGGTTGATTTGAGCGGTCACGTGACACTGTCGTGCAGGGTGACGAGCTTGATTCCAAGCCAGCAGTCAGCATTTGTTCGACCACGCTACTCAGCACCGACGCCATTGTCCTGTTAGTGTAGTGGTGGGATCGCAGTGCTGGTCTGAACATTCCCACTCCACACTTTGCTGGCGGTTGGTTGCATGTGGGCATTATGTGCTGCAATGTTTGGGGGATTAGCTTCAGAATGTATCACCTTGCTGCTGGTTTCCGACGTTGTGTCTTTTACATAGTTGAAAGGAGTTTGTCATGTTGCTGAGGTCATAGTGCTGGACTCCTAGTAAATCTGTATATGTTTTCTTCACAATACAAAATATTTTTGCTGTTTAAACCAGCATGTCTGTATGTATGTTGACATGAATTTATTACCTTAATTTTTCATTTCAGTTGCCTACTTTCTAGGTTAAGACTTGTCTTTCATATCAGAATCCTTCAGGACTGCTGGAGCCAGAATTTTTATGGACTCTGTTTCGTCCAACCAACAGTGTTAGAAGATAGACATTGAGGCATGTATTTATGGAGTTATAATTTTGTTTCTGTTTCATTTTTTATTTGCAACAAACTTTGCATCTTTTGTTATTTGTAATCACAAGCACATTGTTAATTTTGCTGTTTAAGGTATTTGAATTAGGCGCATTGGCTGAATTGAACATGAAAATTTGCTGAATAAAGAATCTGAAATGATGTAGTGGTTCAGAACTGTGGAAAAAGTACGAAAATACGGCTATTGTTACATGACTCGGACATTCAGGATGCGGCAAAAAAAGTAGCCCCTAAAGTTTTTCACTGTTTTCTCAGCAACCGTTACGAAATTTTTTTTTGAAATTTTACAGCTTTCAAGAAAACTTTTTTCATCTAACTGCCAAGTAAAATTTGATTCCCTTGAAAAACGACAAAGTTATAGACTTTTTAACAGGACCACTTACCGATTTTTCAGCATTAAAAAATGTTCAAGCTACTACACCAATGCAATAACATCGTTGAAACAACACAGTTAACGAATGATCAGATGCCAGAATTTCATTGTCAGTGTGAATGTTCGAAGTGTCCACCACCAGCTCTAAGCTCCAACACAAGCCTTCAGTCGCTTATTTGATAAGTCTTTCGCAACCTTGTAGATCGGTCCTTGTGGCAGGTTGCCTTAGATAACCTGAGGCACTTCCTTGACTTTGTTGATTGTTTTCGGCTTTGTTTCAAGCTTGCAGTAAGCCTCCAACATTGCACCCCACATGCGATAGTCCATTGGGTTTATATTCAGCTAATATGGAGGCCATTGGTCCTTTGTGATGAAAACTGGACAGTTGGCCCGCAGCCCATTTTGTGCGCTGTGTGTGCTGGTGTGCCGTCCTGCTGGAAGATGAACCCGGTTGGCAGCCAGCGAGTGCTTTAAAAGAACGATAATTAAGCGATCATTTATAAACAACATAAATTACTGTTTATCAAAACGTCACTGTGACATCATCGGCACTAACGTGGTAACCGGTTTTTGAAAATTAAATAGCATTTTAGCTTGAACATTTTTAATGCTGAAAAATCGGTAGACAGTCATGTTAAAAAGTCTGTAACTTCGTCATTTTGC
>Ga0209671_1005540_pt1 | contig 12801 bp, 9 predicted proteins | sample WorMetHERISLAND2_2_FD_187401 | JGI IMG/M metagenome (GOLD analysis project Ga0209671, IMG submission 187401) | Marine gutless worms symbiont microbial communities from Max Planck institute for Marine Microbiology, Germany - Olavius geniculatus... | ecosystem: Host-associated > Annelida >... | reverse complement strand
GTTTTTGATACAGTTTATATTTGTTTGAAATTTATATTTTCTGAAAACCCTGAGTGCACACAATGTGCTTGTAATATTTTTCGTAATATGATGCAAAATTTGGTGCTGACAGTGCATGGCTTTTGGATGAATCTTGACTTGCTGGTAATAAGGAAAAATAACTGAAATGATTTGGTTGATGGTGTTGGTTTTGATTTCTGTGCTAGAGAGTAGAGATGCCTTGTAATAATCAGTGATTTGATGATTTTGTTACTTAATAGGGTCTCTCGGTTACATAAACACACATGCTTAACCGTTAAGAATTTTTGAAGATTATTTCTCACAGAACCATCCTGGTGAAGGAAAAATGTAATGTGTTTCTTCACAACTATGTTGACATATATGCACCTACAATACTGAGAAGCAGCTGAAATTCACAAGTCATATCGTCACAGGCGCGGTAGCGCAGAGCTGCGTTAATGGCGACCGACTAAGTCGATGGAAAATGGCAAAGTTCGACCCCTCGCAGATCCGAAACCCCTCAACCGATCGACACAAAATTTGAAACGGGTGATTACGTCCGCGAGACTATCCGCTGTGCAAAATTTCGTGCAAATTTGTCCATTGGGGGTTTCTCGGCAAAGGGGTGAAATATGACAAAAAATAGTCAGGGAAAACGATTCATTTTGTCCTGAAAAGTCAGGGAAAATGAATTCTGCAGAGTAGTAGGAACCATGCTGTCATTATCTTATGGACGGCATTGATGCTAGGCTACGGCTTAGGTTGCTATTGATCACTAATAGGAAGTCCCATATTGGCTTTCAAATGACATGAAAATCATTGACCTTGGATAACCTTAAAGAGTCAACGCACTGTGATATGCCAATCGTGCGGTATTGTAGCTAAATGGTAAGTCATAGGGGGTCGTCGATGTTACCATCGGATAGGGCGCTGGCGACTTCTTGTAGACTGTTAATAGTAAATATATCTCCATTGGTAGCGGTTTGGCCGCAATTTTCAGTCGAAAGTTTGTAGCTGTAGGTGACCATATGTCGGAAACAGTGAGAGATAAGGCCATGGTTACTATAAATCACTAATAGGAAATGGCATGCTCCCTTTCAGATTACATAAAAATCATTGACCTTGGACGACCTTGGAGGTCAGTACTCCAAGAGGAACAGTATATAGGCTGTAGCGCGTCCTAATTCTCTGGCGACAGCTGGGCTTTGTTGTTATACCCCGTATAAACGATTGAGCAAACGTCGAGCAAATGTATTCAAAATACACGTGCTAATTTTTCGATGTTTGCTAGCATTCATCCAGCTAGCTCGACGAGCTATGGTAATTACCATGCTAATTAGAAAGGCGGACGGGTTGTAATTGGAAGGCCTATATAACACGCGATCAGCTGTGGGCTAAGCTTAAGCCTACACTTGATCCAGGGGGCGGGGTTCCATCAGGCCTGCTTGATGTTTGCTCGATGTCTGCTGCAACGCCGTACGGCCTGGAAGCGTTTGTTTGTCTGTTGTAAAAAATCTTGTACAGACGCTTCCCCGTCTTCCACTTTGGCAAGCGTTTTGCTGTTTACCATTTTCGACATCTTTTGCAATGTTGTGAACCGTTTGTCGTTGTCGTTCGCCATTTTACGTTATCGTTCTCGTTAACTTAAAACACACTGAGCAGCACGGGTGCTCATTGTGCACCGGCCGCCTGGCGCCCGTGTGCAGCGCGTGTGTGGCATTGCGCGTTGTCGCTCTATGGCTTGTAGTACAGCGTACAGTGCCAGTCAGTTTGCTAGTCAGTCACTAGCACACTCTGTCAGTATAGTAAGTGCGCGTAGCGGAGTTCAGTCGTCGGTCGCTCTATGAATGAATGAAGTATTGCCGGCCGCTCTCAGTCGCACTGTTGACTGACGCACGCAGTTCGTTTAGTCGTATTGATAGACTAGCGTGTGTAACTTAACGCGCTACACGCTCGCTCGCTCACCCAACGTCGACGGTATGTCACTCCATTGTCTTAGCAGTTTTTGTTGTGCTTCTTTTAACGTGAATTCTATAGTGACATCGGCGATCTCAACGTAGTCATATTGCTAGCTTGAGATCGGCTGTTTCCTTAGCTGTCATCACCTCTCCAGCCTAATGGCACTAGGGCGCATACACAGTGGGCAACAACTGAACAGTTTGCCGGTAAAGGTCAATTACTGCTGAATAGGTGTCGTCTCGTTTCGCCTAATGGGAACAAAGTTGTTACTTACTAATGTTCTTAACGCGTCATGACGTAACGCATGACGCAACCGCGTAATGCGTGTTTACTTTTTTTGTCCTTTTTCGTCCTTATGCAGCCCCCCCCTCCCGGCAAATCGAACACTGCTACAGACAAGTGGACAACATCTTGACAATCATGTAGGTCTACAATACATGCTGACTTCTGTTAGAATAGCTTGTGTGGAGGAACTTTGATTAAAATTCGATTAGAACTTTGAACTAGTTTTGGTTTGATTAAGAATCAAGACTCACTGCGACAATTGCGTTGAGGAACTAGCTTTTATTTGACAATGCAGCACGTTGACTGCTACTGTTCATTATCACTAACTGATAAACTATAATGCAGTGTGTCCACAAAAAGAGACCAATAGTTTTTCCATTATAATTTTGTCAAATCAAATTCGATATGTACCTATCACGAATTCAATTTATGATATTGTGAATTGAATTTATGATATCACAAATTGAATTCGTGATATGTACATTATCATGAATTCAGCAATTCATGATATGTACAGTGTCGTCTCATTTCGTCTAATCGCATTTCGCCTAATCTCATTTTGCCTAATCGCTCTTCCAGTTGGGTCTACTTCAGAGCCCCAACCAAAATCGAACTAAGGTTAGGGTTAGGGTTAGGGTTAGGGTAAGTATACGACGTGAAATGATATTAGGCGAAATGAGATGACACCCGTCGTATACTTACTTACGGTCGGCCAAAAAATGGTACAGAAAAATGATGAACAACAAAACAAAGCTTGTCAAAGAGGCAAAAAACGACAAAACCAGTCATTGTTGTTGGTCCGCCTATCAAAAAAAAAGATTAGGTGAAATGGGATTAGGCGAAATGCTACCCAGTCGCTGAATATGTTTAAAGCTCTAACTAGCCTAAGCCTACAAACGTCGTGAGGCACGCATTACGCAATCTGTGTTATTTATTGCACTTTAGGAAAGCCTACAGAAAAAAATTAGTGATCAAAGCATGATGATAGTCTGTAGGTTTATTGAGATCACTGATCTTATTCTAGAACTAGCTGGCATGAGATCTTACACAGGGAATGGCGATCTGGATTCTGGAGCTAGAGCTGCAAATAGACTTATCCTGCAATTTGACAGCGATCTCGTCAGCGTCGTTTTCTAGAACAGATGGCGATCTCATTGTAGAATCATGTCTACAGTAAGATCGCCGATCTTAGGATGATGATAGGCTTAGCCTAAATTATTCCGATCTTATTCCAAAATTTCAAGCTAGTACGAGAGATATTACATAGTGATTAATGATCATGATCTAGTCTTACAAAGCTCCTGAAAATCCATGACGGTATCATCTGAGCATGAGCATTATTTTCTACAACGAGATCGCCGATCTCCTGCATAACATAACATAACATAACATATTTAATTGACTTAAATCACAAGTACCCATAGAACAGACAATAACATAAATGAAGCAAACTAAGAGAGACTAAAACTACTGTACATTAGAAAGGAAAAGAAGAAATCTAAACACTGCTGTCAGGCAAATAAGCCCTAGGACAAACACAACATATGTGTGCAACCAATAACAGTCCATTGTCTGTAAAAAGAATGACAATAATTATGTATAACAGTCGCATATGATGGTAAACCTAAATCAAAATGGCTGTAACACTGCACATTTCACATGACACTTTTGAAATCCGAAAAAAACTTTTTCATGCATTTATGATAACAAAATTTGAATTTAGACAAAGTGCAAGCATTATAATGTGACCATAAAGATACACCATACAATCATAAACAATAAGCTTTAAAATTCTAATCTTTACATTTATGGAACAACGTTTAAACCTTTGAGTAGGCATGTTGTAGTACATGTTGCGAATTTCACGCGTAATATCAGAGTCATCATGCAACTTACAAGATAAAAAATGGCCTAAGTATCTAAATTCTTGAACAAACTCAACGCCAGACCATTTATCATAAAATGAGGAAATACACTAGACACAATCTTACTATTAACAGAAGGATTAACTACCATACATTTCATTTTTTTAACATTACATTCCAGGTCCAGATTCTTGCAACAGTTAACAACTAGTCCAAGAATAGTAATGGTATACCATTGCCATTAATGGTAATTAATTACCAACCATTAATTTTACCTTTAAAATTACCATTACTTTTAATGTTAATTTTACCATTAAAATTAATGGTAAATTAATTTACCACTTACCTTTACCTTTTAAAGTAAAAGGTACCTTTTACACAGAATATTACTTAACATATTTATGGCCACCATGATTGCACATATATTGCAGAAAACAATGCTGCAACTCTGATTTGACATAATGCTTCAAACTTTGGCTCCTGCTTTTTCTGTTCTACTGTCGTTTTGTAGCTCCTCGTATTGGCGCTATAAATAGGCCTATGATTAGTATTAGTATTGTTCGATGTGATAAATCTTTTTTTCTACCTGACCTATTCTATGTTCTATTTCTGTAACAGAATTAAACAGTTTGCCAACTGGTGACATTGTATTCAAACGCAAACTATCAGAGTGGAAACTGAAGTACATAAATACATAAATTATTGACGGCTATAGCGTCATTTGTTTTGATGTCATCTTGAGGGTATCATAGCCAGAGTGTACACTTTGTGTCTGAAAGTTTTCTCTGATATTGGGCGTACTGGGTGGCCGCATCTGCAAGTCACCCTTGTATAGGAAACCTTCCATCTTACTGAGCATGCTCAAACTTCATCAAGTTGAGCCAGACAGACCATCAATCATCAGACGTAACGAAATCCTGTTTTGGATTTACTTTTTCCCATGAGGTGGATTGAAGCTCGTGAATTGATCTGTACGAAAGCCTTCGGCCAATATGGGTAAGAAGCGTAAAATTACACCGAGTAAAATTATAGCATGTGGGCGATAAGTGTAAAGTGTAAAAACAGGTAAAGTAACACTTTTTGTAGCCAACGTTTTGCATATACTAGAGCATATATATTATATCATATCTGATAAACACAATCATGGATCATCATTGACAATGTTAAAAGCGTTGCAGAATAAAAACGTTTTCGGTTGGCGTTTGAAGGCTGTTTGGCTAATAACAAAACAGGCTCTAATAAGCTACAGAGACTAATTTTTAATTTCAAGGAAAGGGGAGCCAGTGATCACTGACCATTGATGGTTTGAATGTGTGTTGCCAGGTATAGCAAGAGGTCAGACGTCGTGATGTGGGTGAAAAAGTGTCAAGGTGGATCAAAGTGGTCGGTGTTATGGTCCTCTCTGCTGCTGCTGCTGCTGGTGATGATGATGATGATGATGCAGTCCACCATAGCTTCATCAACAAACGGCCATTCTCTGGGTAGGTATCATTTCTGCAAGCACTTTCTTTGTTTTTATTAAAGACTCAATTTTTTGTTACTGTATCGTTGCTTTGTATTAGCTTATTAGCTTTGATCTCAACAATTTTTATTTTTTCTTTATGCTCTTTAACAATTTGTCACAGAATGGCCAATTTTGTGTTGATGTGCGTTAAGAAACTTTTTACTCACGCCAGCAATTATTTGATGTATACATAGCAAGCAAGCAATGGTACACTGTAAACTAACTGTTAGTAAAGATGCACAAAAAAATTTTGAACTGTTGTACACAGTCCTGCATATGGTTCAAATTTTTTCTGCTCGTTTCGCTCTGAGTTTATTTGTACCTCCACTTTTAAATTTGTTCCGTGACCCTTGTTTCTAGTGTCATTGCAAGCGATTAAAAACCGACGCTGGTATTTCGCATGAACAAATTTGTTCAAGCGATTCATTTTGTCATGGAAAGTCGGGGAAAATGAATTCTGCAGAGCAACAGGAACCCTGAAATGAGACTATGAGCGGTTATAACACCGCAGTCACGGTGGTGACAAAGAAGACAATTGGGTTCACTGGATCGTGAAATAAACTGACAGAAAGTCATCGCAGAATTGCGGAGCGTCGCCTGCCATATGGGATCACAGTGTTACCTGCCACCCCACAACGCGCCTTACTTTAATTCTATCCACACGGACTGGCAGTATACTCGATTTATCTAGACCTACCCCAGAGAGTTGGAAGCCTTTTGTAAGGCTGAGTTGACCAGGATGTTGGTTATGACCATTCTAATAGTAACAACTTGATAGCAACCCGACCAGTAGTGGAACCCACGTCCTCTTGATTGTAAGTCCAGCGTCCTAACCATTAGCCATCAAGCCAGTAGTGGAGGAATAGTTACGGCGCAGTAGTACTCTATTGTAGCATTGTTGATGTAAAGATATTCGGCATCAGATAACTGTATTATGGGCAGGCTTCAATGCCGTATTGTGTCGTTTGCTGTGTGTAATCCAATGTGGTCTGTACCACTTTCAGATGCCATATAACTCAAATTTGGCATTTTTGGTCGACCGGACTAACGTTGTGCCTGTTACACAAGTTGTATGTCTGTCATCTGTCGTCTGTAACGCATGTATTGTAGCTAAACTGTATGTCGTAGGGTGTCGGCGAAGGTGCGGTTATTTAGGGCGATGACGAATTCCTGTAGGCTGCCAGTTGTAGCCATGTCTGTCTCCGCAGCGGTTTGGCCGCAGTTTTGAATGCAAAGTTGTTGGTCTGCAGCCAATCTTTCACGTGCGCCGAATTACTGTGTCATGTTTTAGCGTTGATTGTAGCGTTTGACATAGCAGCGTTACCGTATACTGTGATCGTAGCGTGTATGGGACCGGTTGCAGAAAGCAATTTCCTAGAGTCGGACGCTGGCTTTCAGACATAGGCGGTAGGGTCGGCCTTCCTTAGGGACAGCTGGTCTTCTTATTGTTCAAAGGGATTTGCCAGCTGGAAATTTATGTTCGGCAGTTTGGTATTTTTGGCACTATTTTTCTAGTTGGCAGTAAATTTATGAATTGGCATTGATTTTGACTTGAAATGGCTTTATTGGTATTTTTGCTAACGTCTACAAAATATCATGTCAAAAGGGCGTTTTGCCCATTTACATACACTTAATAGTCAGAAGCATGTCTTTTAATCATGGTCAGAAGTTAGTAAGCAAAACGAGAATTAATATTACGCATAACGTTAAATTAATCTATAATGTCCATAATTAGCTGAGTGCAGCAGCTAAGTGGAAAAACTAGTTATTCTACACTTTTTGCAGACTGACTTTTTTGTTTTTAATGTTTATTGCATAAAAATGCTGTAGGCAATATGGACCAGTAGATTCTCAAAGATATCTTAGCATAAAACATTACGGGTTTTTTAAAATTAGCTACTAGATAAAAAACGTAATTGCATTATTACAAACATGCAGGTAGAATTACCTGAATGCATAAAGACGGCGTTTAGGCCTAAGTGCTTATTTGGTAGTCTGAGTGACTGGTTTCAATGTGTATGCTTATGGTATTGTGGACAAATTTGGCATTTTTGTAGTTCATCTGGCAGTAAAATGATTTTACGTTTGGCATTTTTTTCAGCCAGATAGATTTGGCAACCCACCATCCGTCGTGAAGCTGGCGGCGGGCAGCTGAGTTGATAGCATTCATTTCGCGCGTTGCTGCGTACGCCATCATCCACACGAACGAACGCACAGATTCGTTTTCCTTCGTTGATTGAACGAAGCAAAATATCATCTTTTGCGCCACCGGCAAGCTGTCTACCGCCCGAAGATCTGTTACAGATTTCATTAGCAATATATTGATGACAAGAGATAGTCACTGATGGCACGCGCGCATGCAACAACGTACGGAAAGTTCGCTTTCCGGTATTAGTATAGTCTGGTATTTTTCTCTCCTTTTTTGCCTACCTTTTTTCATCGCTCCCAGCTAGGGAATGGGGCACATTTGCAAGATCCCCTAACCCAGTGGGAGAGCCTGGTCAACGAATTACCGTCGCGCTGGAGTATATAGTATCATTTCTGTTCTGTAAATTCTGAATGAGAAGAGTGATCGTATTATGGCCAATTCGACCCTCGATGCCGACGAGACTCAACACAACTCAACTCAGCTGTCGTGACCCAGTTTTCAATTTGCTGCTCAGCCGAGCGGTTAGCAGGGTTTTAATTAAAAAGCACGAGGTCTGACGTCACAGTGCTAATTAAGTCAGTGCATTGTCGCCTACAGATGACAGCACGACTTAACGGTTACTTACAGAATTGGAAACTGGGTCACGACAGTTGAGTTGCATCGGCAGTTCGAGTTGACGCCTACGACGCGACTCAACTCGTCGTCTGCGTCGTAGGTGTGAACTGGCCATTACTTCGCGGTATCCGAGGACACGATTGCGGAACTTACAGACCTAATAATGTGTGTGAAACGAAGAGAGAGAGAGAGAGTCGGTGAATGCTAGAGGTCCGAGTCAGGTGTCAAATCTTTATCACCGTTTGAGACACCCCCAAGATGTGACGTTTCCTGTCTCACGTGTCCATCGCAGTGCTATAAAGTGTTCAGTGAACAAAGATACCTGTGCCCTCCAGCAAAGTGCTAATGTTGTCAGTTTTAAAAGGTTAAAAGGTGGTGATATAGCTCTTAATGGGAAGCCCATATCTGAGAGCTACGGAGCGTCACCTGCCGTATGGGATCACACAGTGTTACCTGCCACCTGACAGGTGAACGCGCCCCGCCTTAATCTCAGCCAGTCAGACCGGTATTCGATTTTTTCCTGCCAGCCGGTGACCTAAGGTAATTATAATGAATGTGCCAATTTCAGAGCGTCGTAATAGCTGTATACAAGAGCGCTTTACAGTTTACACGGGTCAGTTAGCCATAGTTCCAATGCTCTAGTACGAACGTATACTGAATGAGTGAGTGTGGCAGTGCGTATGTGAGTTGAAAGCTATGCCGGTGCCCCCCACCCACCTTGCTGCCTACGATGCACTGTTGGGGGTCACCCGTAATGCCTTTTCATCCACCAGTGTTATTTTCATTAACTTGAAGTCAAACATGAGTCTTGAAGTAAAATGATAGTAGTTGAACTTACATTTCTTTTCTTGTTCAACTTCAAGAACTTGAACTGAAACTACAATTAAACTAAAATTTGAGTCTCTGAACTGAACGAAAAGTTGAAGTAGAATAGTAGCCCGAAGTTAAATTTTTGAATGCGAGCCGTTTTGCAACAGCTTGCGTCCATATACTGTAGCTTCTACTTTTAATAGAGCTGCCAAAGCGTTAATGCCCGTCGAGAGGGAGAGTAGGGGGGGGAAGTTACCCCGGGCCCCGCGACCTTTGGAGGGCCCCCGCCTGTAAAACATAGAAAGTTAGAAAGCAAATGAAAACCCATTTTTAACAATAACTGACATCGTCGCTAGCATAGAAATCTATTAGCCTGTCATCTAAATAATATTTATTCACAGTAATGATGAAACGACAATTACAGTTTTATTACTTGAATTCATTCGATTGTCAAATAACCGCAGTTTAACGAAATATTGGAACTTTTGCTTCACAGAATTATGTAAATTAAATAAATTTACGCATAGGCGTTACTTTTTTAACGCGCGTTAATTTATTAACGCATTAGCGCGTTAATTAACGCATTAATTTGACAACTCTGCTTTTTAGGTTTTCATAAATCCTTAATTGGCCGGACTTGCTGATTGGTGTCTTGTTTTACTACTTACTTTACTTGTCTGTGCATTCTGTCTGTGTGTCTGCGAAATGGACTGCAGGGCGCAGGCTAAGTGTCAAAAAGCTGCTTTGGAGGTCAAACATTGTTGTCAAGAAGTATATAGTCTGAACTTGAACTGAATTGTATTTGAACTGAAAAAATGCACCGGTGTGTACGGGGCCATGCCATCACCTCTCATTGATTTGAGTCCCGGACATATTCCCCGTCGGACAAAGTCCCCACTTCCCAGTAACGTTCTTCCTCGAAAAGCCGTGGAAAATTTTGCCCACTCTCCCCCCAGGCCAAAAGGGTGACCGGATACAGACATGTAGCAGTCTGGTATGGGTAAGTCCGTAGCCTTATGTCGATCAGAAATAATAAGGAATTTGATAAAATATCAAGTCTTATCAATTACTTATTATTTCCGATCGACGCAGTAGGCCTAAAAATAAATGTTTTTACTATTTGTGGCGTTGAATGGCGTTTATTGCACCCATGTGGCATTAAAAACTAATCCTCACTTCATGATAAAAAGTGTCCTATAGAAATTGGGATTTTGTCCGAGTGGGAATCAAGTTCGGGGGGGGGGTGATTTGTCCGTTTCCCCCCAATGAGTAAGTGAGTGGCTGGTTGGAGCAGGTAGGCGCAGGTGCTAATTGAATGCACCTGGCGACATTCGTCGTCTCGCTCATCACAGCCACCTATATACACTACCTTGCTCAAACCACTAAGCCTGATATTATATACTGCCATGCCGTCCGTCATTATCGCTATCTGTGCCAACCACGAGGTTATGCAGTTTTATGGGTCCATGGACTACTAGATTATTATGGAGTAGTCCATGTTTGGGTCCGTCTCCGTTTGGCTCCAAGAGACGCAAATATTTACGAGCAATTTTTTTTTTGCTTTCAGCCCAGGAAATAATCCGTGTAAACGTATCAGCTGTATAGTGGAAGATTTTTTGGCTGAAACATTTGGCGGTATGTGGCGTCATCTGTTAGAAACTTTTAAGGTGCGTGCAGAGCGACTGAAATGAACTGAACCAAAACAACAACTGTGTCATTTCAGTTCAGTTGAGTTCATTTTGTTTGCCGTTAGGAACCGCGTTGCGACTGTCAGAGCTTTTACTGTGCTATTAATAATCGCGTCAGGGATTAATAGACAATCAAGAAAGCAATTAGTTTCTCTTGCTTTGATCATTCAGTATTCTCAGCGACTGAAGCAAACATCGCTTACCTACAAAGACAAAAGATTACAAATTCGGATCTGTAGTAGGACTTTAACTCCGCCTCCTACCCTTATTGGGATGGGATATGAGTCATAGCGTAGGGGCTACAGAGTGAAGGCCTAGTGTGGCTGATTGGGGCGGTGGTATGACTGCTAGCTGCAAACCGGGGGTCCAGTTGTTCGCTGACGTGGGCAATGGATGGCCGCATAGTGCGCTGTGGTATCATTATGCCAGTCAGCTGCCACTTGCCCGGAGATTGTAAAGCGCTTCTGGCCACGAGTCTTGACTCATGTGAGAAGCGCCATATAGCAAATATCCGACCTTTACTTTTTCTGCCTTTAAACCCCGTGCGTTCCGGTATAAAATCAGCTCTTTGATTGATTGCTGTTGTTTTTTGGTAGCTCTATTCTTCGGCGAGACGAGGACGTTGATAGCGGAGAAAGACCAGCCTGTGTCAGTGCGATGTCACGCCTCCATCGACGACCATCTGCGCTGGGTGAAGCTCAAACCCTCTACCACGGTTGCTGCTGCTACTGCTGATGATGATGATGATCATGGTCGTGGATGGCTGGAGGTATCGAGGCGTCGTAGACTGATACTGGATGCGGACACGGAGGGTCGTGATGGTGTCTACCTGTGTATACTGTACCAGTCTACTGGATTGTCCTCCAGGACGTCGTCAGAGATGGCAAGCCTTGCCGCCAACGTGACCGTCGTCTCTCCATGTAAGCACACTTGTGCCTGCAGGGGTTAAGTGATATAGCTCTTCGTGGGAAACCCGTGTCAGAGCGTAGTAGCATCGCCTGCCATATGCGATCACATTGTTGATTTTTTACCTACCACTCAGACACAGGTGCAAGTGCATCGCCATAACTCCAGCCGTACAGGGGGCCTAAGTACAAAATTCATAAGTCCAGCTTACAAAGAAAATAAGGGTAAGTCCAACTTATGACTACTGCTTCCCCTAGCGGCTCAGCCAAGTGCCTCAGATTCGGCCACTGCCTGACATTGTGCACTTTAAATATGCACTTACTTACTTACTTATTAGTATTGTTAATGGGACGATTAATCAAGATTAAAATTTTAATCATTTATCCACTCTTTTTTGTTGTATCTAGACAGAACGGAAGGGGAGTTAATAATTGGGTATTGTACATTGCTATGCTCATGCTGACATGTTGTGACAGTGATGGTGAAATATGTTTAAATGTGTTTTCATGCTGGCTTGAGTTCACTTGAGTTGAGATAAAGGGGACGAGTTACCATGAAGAGCAGAGCTACGGAGCATCACCTGCCGTATGTTATCACAGTGTAACCTGGTACTCAAGCAGGTGAACACAACCCGCTTTGACCCCAGCCAGACAGGTTGGTACTCGATTTACCTTACCCCAGAGGGTTGGAAGGCTGACTTGGCCCTGGTGGTTGGTTGTATACCGAGATGGTTCTGCTTGTTCAAATCAAATCAAATCATTTATTTAGACAAGCAGATACAAAAAAAACGTTGGCAAAATGAGTAATGAAAAGGCTTGAGCAAGGGCACAAAGAGCTGCAAGAGCCTCTTACATGGACCCCCCCCAAAAAGAAAAAAACATACAAATAAGACAGCACAATAAAACCTGTTAAAACACAGATGTAAACCGAACCAAGTCAAAATCGTTTAGTCGAGCTTTAAACATTGCCAGGGATGTGGCTGCAACAATATTTTCTGGGAGAGCATTCCACATGTTGACA
>Ga0209671_1005539_pt1 | contig 12801 bp, 14 predicted proteins | sample WorMetHERISLAND2_2_FD_187401 | JGI IMG/M metagenome (GOLD analysis project Ga0209671, IMG submission 187401) | Marine gutless worms symbiont microbial communities from Max Planck institute for Marine Microbiology, Germany - Olavius geniculatus... | ecosystem: Host-associated > Annelida >... | reverse complement strand
GTGGGACAACCCTGCAGGAGTTAAGCCACGCTGCCCTAGATAGGCAGCGGTGGGCAGCGATAGTAAGAATGGCGTCAGACACCAACGGGCATTGAGCCGACGGTTGTCGATGATGATGATGATGATAGACGCTTGGTACCGAACCGAACTGCCTTTAAGTACTTTAAACTTTGTACAAACCTTATTTTTCGCATTGTTTTATTTGCTTATTTGCTGTTGCTACGTGCCGTAAATGCTACAGTCAGTTTGAGCCCACATTAATTTTATGCAAAATCGCAGAATACTCTATTCAGAACGCAATAGGCCTAATTATGTTTAGTACATAATCTAAGTGATTGGAGTGGGGCTACGTCGTCTTTCGTGTAAAGTGGTCGCGAGCGATTGTGGTGACAGCGCCTCACATGGACGGATTCTGTCAGTCATCAGCAATCACTATCCGTGAAGAGTTCGCCATATTTGACATTGAAGTCGTTCTGACAGTGAACATAATCAGCGGAAACCAAACCATCGACGATGATATTCTGCACAGCATTCGTCGAGCCGGCAGAAGTACGTTTTATTCAGCTCAATTTTACTTAACGTATTTACTCGTACACGTATCGTATAGGCCTACCTCGTAAGCACTGAGAACTTGGTCTGCGGGACAGAAAGTTGGTTTCACACAGTCGAAAGATTCTTTGGGATAAAAATCTGAAATTTCGATAAAAAGCTATGATCACTGAGTGTTTAAGTTTATTTCACAAACCCTCAAACTTGAATTGTCATTCTTTGGTAACATCAACGTTGAAGACTGAGCCCAACGTATGACGAGACCATTTACCACTACATAACCATTGATTGATTTTAGGTTTAAGCCTATACCGTTGTTGGCAATAAGGACTGTATAAAAAATAAAAACCGGCTGATTGCTCCTGTACTATAGCTTTCCCAAAGGTAGAGGTTTTCCAGAAGTTATCAGGATTAGCGTAGGTCTACCCCCGGTGAGCAAATCACAAAACAAATGTATACTCTTTTTGAAACAATATAATCGGTAGCATTTACGCACTAGTTTAACAAATGTCATTTTGTTTAATTAGTTTAAAAGTGATAATTGGACTTAACGAATACGATTTGTTCTGGTATAGTCGTAGTGTTGTGCGGAGATGAAAACATTATTCGAAAGTTTATGCTGGCGGCTTACGACAACGACATGACGTCTGGAGACTACGTTTACATCGCCCTGACTCTACTGCCGTCAGAACGCGTTCTGACACCTTGGATACGACATGATGATCGCGATGAGGACGCCATGAAAGCCTATCAGCCACTACTCGAGGTGTTGTTTGTTTACACAAGTAAAAATTCGAGCAAAGTTCACGTGACGCGCGATAGCAGCGGTCCTGCCACTTTGGCAATCAGTGTAGGCCTACAGCAATAAGTTATGGATGCATACGAAACACTCCTTGAATTTAAGAGATCGAAACTTAGATTTAAAAAAAATTACGATCTATGCTAAAAATATCATACGCAGGTTGTCCATCTTCAGCCATTTCGGCGCAATTCGCTCTTAAAATGTGTGTCGCAACCGAAAATCGCTAAAAATTCACTAAAAACTCCTATTTTGAAGTTTCAAGGTCATTCAAGGTCATCGATGTTGACACCAATGAAAAGCTTGTCACTATTGCTTGTTATGATAAGCAGCATGTCTGTACCTATCTGCAACCGTTTTCACGCTACACGAGATAATCGCGGTAAAATAACCACTTTTTAGATGGGTAACAGTCTTTGACGCCCGCCTGCGCCGGCCTCCTTAAACCCAAAGGATCGGAACTTAGACTGGTAAAATCCACGTTTAATGCTGAAAATTTTATTCGCAAATTGTCTTGGTCTATTTCCAGCCATTTCGTCGCAATTCGGTGTTGAAATGTGCGCTGCATCCAAAAATTGCAAAAATTTACTAAAAAATTTCTTTTTGGGGGGGTTCAAGGTTGATAAATCTAAAAAGCCTGTCACCAGTGCTTGTTATGATAAGCAGCATGTCTGTACCTATCTGCAATTGTTTTCACGCTACACGAGCCAATAAGAGCAAAATAACGTCTTTTTAGGAAGGTACCCCTTTTTGGCGCCCTCGTTTGAGGGAACCCCGCTCCCACGGGCACGAAATTTTGTTACGATAAACTAGAGTCCTTGTGGCAGCCCACAGTGAAGATTTCGTAATCCTAGCTTGCACCGTTTTGATACAGATCACGAGTCTGACAGACGGACCGACGCCTAGACGATGGCTAAGACGCGCGAAGCATTCTGCTATCGCGCGTAATAATTATATAAACTGTGTTGTGTTATTACATTTATCTTATATTCATCTTATCTTTTTGTAACGCTGTTTTATCATGTTTATCACAAGTTTGGGCGTAAAATTGTTTATCTGTTTATTTGTCAATACGTGCTTGGCACAATTATTGCTATGCGGTTAAGCATGATAAACTTAGTTACTGCGTATAAATCATTTTAGAATCTGAATATTATTATTGATAGTGACACATATTATGCTGTGTTGCTTTGTTATTTGTGTGAATGTGACATCGGCATCTTTGACTTCGCATTTCAGGGATTTAGAAAATAAAAATATTTCTCAAAGCAGACGAGCTCGACACTGTTGTAGTAGGCTTGCAGTTAATCATCATATTAATTTGTGCGCTGAATGTTCACTTTAAAACAAGTACGGATAAGGTAGCGGACACAAACAACGTTGGAGTGATCGTTGGTATAGGTGCTCATCAGTTCGATAAACTCCGAGGAAGCGATTCGGCTTCAGCGTCAAGTTCCATACTTACTAGCACAACCGCCGTGGAACGACAACTCGGCATTGCGCAACAACTTGACGGTAGGCTACTTATACACCTTCTCATGACTATGTGTCACATTGAACAATTTTTGTTGGATAGATTGATAACGCGCAAAAAAGAGTGACTCCGCTGCTTGAACACTGTGTCAGTTGCTTTTGAAATGATGTTTGGCCGGCAAAGTGTTTAAAGGTGCTCATCTACTTTAGAACTTTTTCATATTTTTGTGAAACGTGTTTTTACACTTAGATCGTGTATTAACAACGTTTATCATTGGTCAGTTTAACCATCGTGACAAAATTGTAATTTGTTCGCATAGAAACAGAAATTGTTTACGTCAGTAAACGAAGAACGATGTCAGTGTTTAATTTTTACGCGCAACAGCAGAATGCTTCGGGCATCTAACCTATAGTCTAGGCGTCTGTCCGTCTGTCCGTCCGTCACACCTTGGCACTGTATCAAAACGGTGGCACCTAGAATTACAAAATTTTCAATGTAGGCTGCGACAAAGACTGTAGTTTTTGTGACAAAATTTTATGCCGCTGAGTGAGGGGGTTTTCTTCGAATGGGGGCGTGAAAAGGGGGTACCCTTTAAACTGTCTTTATTTTACCGCTATTGGCTCGTTTAGCGTGAAAACAGCTATAGATGGACACAGACACGCTGCTTATCATAACAAGAACTGGTGACATGCTTTTTAGGACTTTTAATATCAATGACCTTGGACGACCTTGAACCCTTAACTTGAAATGTTTTAGCGATTTTTAGCGATTTCGGACTGCGACACACATTAGAAAAGTGAATTGCCCCCGAAATGGCTGTAGATAGGCCAAGACTTGCGTATAAAATTTTAAGCATTAACCGTTGATTTTAGAAGTTTAAGTTTTGATCTCTTAAGTTCAAGAAGACCTTCGCACGTAGAAGTCAAAAGGGAGTATTCCAATAAAAAGTAATTATTCTACCGCTATTGGCTCGTCTTCCGGGAAAAGGTTGCAGATAGGCACAGACATACTGCTTATCACAACAAGCACTAGTTACGAACTTTTTAATGGTGTCAACAGCGATGACCTTGAATGACCCTAAACCCCAAAAACAAAAAATTTTAGTGTTTTGTTGCAATTTTTGGCTGCGGCGCACATTTCAAAAGTGAATTTCGCCGAAATTACTAGAGATGGTCCCGGATAACTTGCATATGGAATTTTTAGCCTACAACGTATATACATTTTAACCGTCTGGGTTTTGGCCTCTTACGTTAAAAGAGTTGTCTCCATGGCGATCTCAAATTTGGGTATTTTTTCAAGGCGCAGTATTTATTTTACTACACACTGTACTGTGCTTGTCCAGGTGGCAGGACGACGTTGTCGCGCGTCACCTGAGCTTTGCTCAAATTAGTTGTTTTTTAAATTATAACGTGCGTATATGTGTATTTACAGCGTATAAAAACTATTTTATTTAGCATATACGTACGAATTGAACAATGCTGCGAAGGAAAATTATTATTCTGCCGCACTACATGCATGTGCGTAGCCTACGTATGTAGGGAACTCTGTATGCGCTGTTTATGCACGATGCTATTTACCTCTACGCCAAACTGGTCAACATGATGATGAGAGCCGGAATGGATTACCGAAATGGAACCGCAATGTTTCAGCTGGCTCGCACTGTTGAATTCATAGGTAAAGTACGATTTTGTAGTTGACTACAAACTTTGGGGTTGGTGGCGTGGTGCAGTGGTATCGCGTTTGATCCGATCAACGAAGTTACTGTACGCCGGGTTCTGTTAGTACTGCGATGGGTGACTGCCTGTAAACAGGTAAACCATCTCGGTATGTAACCAGCCGTTTAGGTCAACTCAGCCTTTCATCCCTCCGGGGTAGGTAAAACGAGTACCGGCCTATCTGGCTGGGGTTAAGGCGGAGAGCGTTCACCTGTGTCGGGTGGCAGGTAACACTGTGTGATCCCATATGGCAGGTGACGCTCCGTAGCTCTGAGATGGGCGTCCAATTAAGGGCTACATCACCACCTTCTTTAATCATTCACACAGTACTTTAGTTCTAAATAATTGTCAATCGACTGACAAAGCCGCGGTTTCCTGGATTGTCCCTGACGCTGCCATCTGGCTTGCACGTCTCGCTACTGCCAATTCGTAGAATGACGCCATAGGTGCGAGGTTGTTTTAGAATGGAATCCCCTTTGGTTAATGCTATTATAGCATGTGCTATTGTGCTGTATAGGGGTTTGGCCGTTTGGGTGTCCTTCAAAGTTGACAAACGTTACCGCTCGTAAATGCAAAATTTAAGGCCAAAACCCTTATTTTGATGACATTTTAAAAGAAAATTAAAATCCCGAGCACCCATATGTAATCTTTTTGCTCGAAATTTGCGGCTGTCTGTCAAAAATTTTTTTACAAAGTTTTAGTGTTTGTCGCCTACTTTTTAGCGCACGACGCCGCTGGCGTGACTGACGGCTCGCACTCGCTCAACTGGGTAAATCTTGTTGAACGCTTAACAGTTCAACATGTATTGATTATTATTGCGCAATGTTTTTGATTGTGTGACTGAAAATAACTATTTAAATGTCACCCTGACGAACAGGCAACATTTGTGCACGTGCAGGAATAACTGGGCACGTGAAACTGGACGACAACCTCGACCGACTGGGAGAGTACAGTCTCTGGCACAAGCCGACACTCACGGCTATGTACCAGCCTTTCGTCGAGATCAAAATGGAGTCATCTCACATCGACGATATTGTAGAACATACTTATTCAGACATAGTAAGTAAATAAGTAAGTAAGCAAATATGCTTTTTCGTTTTAATAGCGGGAGAATAAATACCGCTAGATTGCAGCAGGTTACAATATACAAATTCACAAAATACAAAATAAGCAGGCAGTTTAGACTTTACCGTCACGCGCTGTTTGATGAAGTTATTGCGCAGCTGCAGTACGGATATAATCGGAAATTGCCGTACGTATTTCAAATTTAAGTTACCAAGTGAAATAATCCTTTGTAGATTGGATAAATTTTTGAACAAACTTCAACTTTAACGCTCTACGTTAACCTGTTAGAATATTCTGTATAGTTAAGGTTATATGTGTTTTTGATGTGCCATAACCTAGTAACTGTAGGCCTATATGTATGTTATATGTTATATGTATTTTTGTTTTTCGATCTACCACAATGTGCTGGTGAATAAAGATTATCATTAAAAGCATGCTAGTGCTTGAACGAAAACCGCGGGAATGTATTTTGTAATGACGACACGTTATACACAAACAAAGAGAACCACTTTGTGGAGAATTTAGCAATCAATTGATAGTAAGCTGAAAATGTACATTGAAGCAGACCTCTAATCTGGAAGTGTGGTAAGAGTAGTGAAAGAGTAAAAGGTGATAAGCAAAACATTAAATTTCTGTTTTTGCTCTGTCTTTGAGTTTTAAAGCGCCAGGGTTTGCACTAAGCACTATATCGCTTATAATTATTATGTTTCGGCCACACTTGGCTGAAAGATTTGCTCAGACGCTAACAGAGACTTGGCGAGCTAGACGTTGATTGTGTGTTTTCACGGCGATTAAAGGAAATCGAGATTCTGCAGCCAAGACACTGGGGTGTCAGCGGTCTTGAACCACCGCCTGACCGCCCAGTCTGTGGCTTCTTTAACGAACTCTGTGGTCAACAAGGTAGGCTTCTATACTGCTCCTTGTCCGTTGTAGGCCTACGCTGTTAATTTATTCCCAACACAGTTCCGACATGGTGGTCCTCGACAAATAGACAGTTTATGCTGTTATTACACTAGGTTGCTAGCTCTGGTGTATATTAAAGCGCGTAAAGAGCGACGAACTGAGTACTGACACTGCTTAATTTTTGGAAACTGATCAGTGGGCAAGCAGGGCAAGCTTATTGGTCATTGGCTGACGCGTACGTGACTATAGTCGCATAGGCCATTAATGCCATTAAACGATGTTTACTGTAATGCCCATTGGTCAGTTCGTTATAAACTAAACCATGTCAGTTCAATTCAGTTCAGTTACGTCGCCCTGTACGCGTCTTTAGAGACGACGTCTACTGCACAATAATTAAGCTTGTGATACAGTACTGCGTCGACATAACTGCATTATAAGACGGCGACAAATAATTTTTCTACGATAGTAATGCTAATGTTTTTTGCGTAATGTTTATGATAATATCGAACATTCGGCTACTGCCGTTGGACAAATGCCTGTTGTCGGAGCAGATGTTTCACGTATTAACAATTTGACAGTTTTTTTATTAAAATATTTTAGATGATAATTTAAAAAACTTGTATAATACTGCAGTTTATTTTGTTTTCTTCAAGAAAAATACAAGGTTTAGTTTGGTTTTGACGATCGCAGAAGCGCAGGTGCCAATAATCGTTGTAAGCGTCGTTCTGGTCGTAGTCGTTGTGGTGCTGCTTCTTTTCTCATACAGGTTGGCTTATAGCACACGTTTACTTGGGCTTATTATAATGCTTTATGTTTGCACTTGAATGTTATTTGTAAGCATATAATTATGTGTATGTCATGACTGTAACGAGCAATGGCGGCATAATCTAGGTGTAGCGATGCAAAATGCACATGCTGATTAAATGCATAGTCGTATTTGACTGTCTTGTGAAATCGACCGTCACGTGAATTAGCCTAGGTGACTTTTTGCTTACACTGAAACTGTCGTATTAGTGAAGGTTTTTGTTGCGATACTCTAAGCTATCGCTGTGCGGTGCACCAAAAATTTAATAGTCGGTAACACAGACGGAGAGCCAAAAATAGCGAAAAAAAATGTGCACGAATGTAAGATATTATAACAACTGAAAATTGAGCCAACAGTCCTGTTCATATGATGTCCGCTAGACGGCGTAAGTCGGAGCAGGCGCAGCAGCTGATGTTGTGGAAGATTGACGTCGAAGACATCGACTTTCTGTCTGAGAGAACCGATTCACGCCAGGCCAAGTCGCCGGTAATTTATTATTAGTCAACTTGACATTAAGACCAACAGCGATGTACAGTAGTAGAAACTAGCTGACAGGAAATGTACATGACGTATCTTCCGATGCTGTAAGATTGTAGAGAAACGCAACGAGTTTCGAAAGTTGAAAATGTAATGACACTACCCTTTCAGAATGCGTAAACTTAAAGCCAACAAATGTAAAATTTACAAGATACACACACATTGTCAATTATGTGCCATGTCGCAGTTTTTGTTAGCTTAAGCTTGATTAGTTACAGCGTGAATTAAATTCGTACAGTTTTTTTGGATAATTTTGACAAACGATTTTATGCGGATATTTACTGTAGAACAAGCTGCAACCAAATCCGCTACCTTGTTTCAAATCTGTCAAATTTTTGCGAAATTTGAATGGTATTCGCTAAACACACACATTATACCGAATAATTAGACAATAATTGCGTTTTGTTATAATTTATGTAATAGGTCAAGTTAATTTGCCTATTTTTTTAAATTCTAAAACTGCACAGCTACCAAAATCGGAGTGAATTGTCTTTGAGCGCTCTTAGTCTATGCTGAAAGTTTTATCAAAATGCGTTTATAACTTGCTGAACTACGCTGCAAACTGTCGCTTTAAATCTTGTTTTCTACTAACAAAGAACTGTGCACAATGATCCAGAATCTACAAAAAAAACTTAGGATTTTTTAAAATAAAATTTACTCAGTTGCTTTTTGGATTGTTACCATCAACTGCTCCACAAACTTTTATCCAAATTCGTTCACGAATTTTTGAGTACCGGCACGCTCGTGGCCACTGGTCAGGAGTCTTCAACTTGTTGAAGAAGTTCGACCATTCCCGAAAAAAAACATTACCTTTTTGGCGTGAGTGTTATATGACTCACGGTATACCTGCGCGGATGTATGCTGCAGGCGCTGATGGAGGAAGAAAGAGAGAGTGTGCATTCATCGACATTGCGAATGAACATGGCTCAGTCACCTGTAGAACTGGCAGGTAGTCGTGGTGGCAAGCTGCGTCTGGCGCATTACAAAGGCAGTCTTGTCATTGTCAAGCCGTTTCTTGGCGATGTTCCTCCAACTGTTAGTCTGCTCGACAAAGAAGAAATGACCGCCGTACGCTACACTCGAATATATTTCAACATAAATACGGTTTAAAATATACATTTACCACAATTCACTCGGACCTGTGTTTCTATTATTATATCTTGTATCTGTGCTAATATTCGTATTTTATAGGCTTAGTGTACATACTATGCATATTAACTTTAGTTTATTTTCCTCTAGTGTTCAGGAAAGAAGAAATTATAGTTTATGTATTCATTAATTGCACATAAAATAATTGGTGAAATTATAGCAGAAAGGGTCGTCCAACGTATTCTCTAGAAATAGCCGTTTACTTTTCTCAGTAAATTTTTAATGTATATTAATATTGTTATCGTTTCATGGATGCTGTTTCAGATGAAGCGCTTGCAACACGAGAATCTGAATGAATTCATTGGCCTGTGTCCGAATCCAGAAAATTTCTATATTCTGACCTCTTACTGCGCAAAAGGAAGCTTAGAGGTAGGGAGGGGTGCTATGATTTAACATTCGTTATTGTATAGCTTACATTATCACAAAATACTAGATTTCTGTCACCCAGCTGCAAGTACAAATGGCAATGTTGATAAAATGTTGATAAACAAATGTCGATCAATGCCTCCGATGGTTATTAAAAAATGGAACTTTTATTTTGCAAGTACTTGTTATTTTTCATGATTAGCTCGTAATATGACTAAAACATTGGTACTTCCAAATTTGCTGCATTTTTAGATACTATTATGTTTTTTTGTTTTAACATAATCTGCTGTCAGAGTTTTTAAAAAAAAATTTTGTTGTTTATGGAAAGACAAACACACCGACAAACGATGCATAAAACACTGTGCTATTTAATAAAATTTTGCAATTATACTCGTTGTTGTTTTTTCTGTTTTACGAAGTGTTAACTTTTGAGATGTAATTTCAATTTTTATTTCCAGGACCTTCTGTGTAACAACGTGATAAAACTTGACAAAAATTTCAAGCACTCCTTCATCTTTGACTTGCTTACAGTAAGTATCCATACGATCGTATTGACATAAATGTTCGAGTCTATAATTTTTATACAGTCACTTTTCCTTCATACGGGTAAACAGCTCGTTAGTTTTACATCTAGGCTTATTATGTGCAACGATCTATCATAGACACCAGACAAGGATTATGCTGTAGGCTACACCGTCTTGCTAACGTCTTGCATTATACTGAACAAGTCGATGTCTTTTAATAAATAGGGCCTATATAAAATACGTATTATGTTATTATAACCTACACAACTCGTATTTGAAACTGTGACTGTGTAGGGCTTAGATCATCTGCATCGAAGTGTTCTGCAGTCGCACGGCCGTCTGAAGACGTCAAACTGTCTCATTACTTCACGCTGGACACTTAGACTCGCGGACTACGGACTATACAGCTTTAGAAATACCTCGCTACAGTCGGAGAATGAACAGTACTCTGGTTTGTTAACCTTCGATGTTATTGTGAGTGATTGCTGAACAGATGAACAAGGTATGTTTGCAATAGCATCCAGATTGTCTCCATTGTCCTAAGACCTACCCGTCACAACAGTTTACGAAATTTAGCTACAACTTATGAGTAATTTTGCTCCCAGGCAATTCACGTACAAACCATCAAAGTCTGACAAATGTAATCTCTTTCAGATGGAAGCAGTCAATAAGACATCAAAAACGCTAAACTGTGGAGAAAAAAAACTACAAATGACCACAACCGTTGTAACAATTTCTTTAGAAAATGTGTCAAAGCTAGACTTTATATCAATTGCTATGTAGCCTTTTTATCGGATTGTTAATTGACACAGCACTGTTCTGGACGTCGCCGGAGTTACTGCGGGAACCAGTGCCGCCACGCAATGGCACACAGACTGGAGACGTGTTTAGTGTTGGAATTCTCTTCTTCAACATTCTCTATCGTCTGCCTCCTCACAAGACTGACGACAGCACTGCACTCGTGCCCAGAGGTTTGTCCAACACTTGCTGCGATGTTTTCACTGTAAAATGTCCTTCATCAGTCTCAACATCTATGCGTCTAGGCCTATGAACTATACGTTTACATTTTTAGGCTGATAAGGATTTGAGTGCTGCATAGGTGTTGTTGTCCTAGAAATGGCGCTTATTATTTAGGCGACTTTAAACTTTTCTGAAATGGTGATAATGACGACGATGATAAATTGATGATTGCTGAGAAAGCAGTCGCTGGATAGCATCGATAAGGTCCAGGCCCGTTGAGAGGGAGGGTATGGGGGTGAGTTACCCCGGCCCCGCGACGTTTGGGGGGGGGCCTGCCGTCGGTCAAAAATATAAAGTACACCGGAATGCGCTATTTTAAAAACAATTCAAAAATTTTCTCCCCAGAAGGGCCCGCGAGAATGTTTTCCCGGCGTGGCTTTGACATCCCTAATATGGTGTATCCATGGAGCAGACGTGGTTGGACGAGTGCGCAATGGCGAGACTCCGCCGTTTCGTCCTCGAGTTCCGCCAGGATCAAGCGTCGAGGCTGTGGATTCGCGGCTGGTGGATCTGATGCAGCAGTGCTGGTTGGAGGATCCGGCTCATCGGCCGACTGTTGCCGCTGTACTCTCCAGATTCACCGACATCACTCAGATACAGTCAGTCTAACCGCTGTATACTGCATGTCATAACTCTGTGTTATAACAACTGTTACAACGCGTGCAGCATGGGCTGATGCTACTGCGTTGGGCCCCTACGGTTGCGCGCTTATCGTAGCTAGGAGCGGAATTTTAATCACATGGTTTCCACAATACGGCGTAGGGCACAGGACGGCTTCACGCTGGGCTATATGCTCCGATTTTCTAATATTGTTTTTGTTTTTGGTTGCGTTATAATTGACATAAGTTACTAGTCACTTTTATATTAGCCTCTTGATCAGTGTGCATGTAAGTTGTCTGACAAATATTTACTTGTTGCATAAAATGTTGCGTTTAATGGAAAGTAGTAACTGACTGATAGTGCTGTTGATTGTATGTCATCTAAGACGCAAGGATCTGATGGACAACTTGCTGGAAATGATGGAGAAACACACGACCAACTTGGAGTCGGTGATCGAGGAGCGAACTCACGAACTCTCTTTGGAAAAAGTAAAGACCGATCGACTACTGTACAACATGATGCCAGTGTGAGTTCATTTCATGATAATAATAATGATAATGTCTAACAGTGTCAACTTACAGCGGAGCTGAACAGTCTATAACAATAAAATACGTAATAAAATACCATAAAATGACTAAGCCTACATAAAATCATGCTCCAAGTCATAAAATTTGCAGAAAAAGTGAGTTTTCAGTCTCCGTTTAAATGTCAGTGTTAGTAATGGCACGCAGGTGCAGTGGCAGATCGTTCCACGCCTTGGGGGCCGCCACGCTGAAAGCGCGCTCTCCAAACTTCAGACGTGTCCTTGGGACTTGCAGATCCGATTTCGTGGCTGATCGTAAGACGGTGTGACGATCTGGCAGTGCCGAAACTGATTGAAGAAGGTTTGATATGTATAATGGAGCTTTACCAGTGCTATTTATGGCTAAGTGAACTAACAAACATAGTTTGTACTGAATACGGGCTTCGATTGGTAACCAGTGCAGTTCGATGGCCGCCGCTGTAACATGGTCACGTGAACGTAGTCCGTACACAAGTCTCACGGCGGCGTTGATGACGCGCTGTAGTGGTGCGATTAGTTGAGTACGGCAGTCCGGCGAGCAGAACATTTCCGTAGTCAAGTCGTGACAGCACGAATGCGCAGACGAGATTGGCGGTGACGTCACGACCGAGCAGACGTCGGACCTGCCTCAGACGTCGCAAGTGAAAGAAGCATGTCTGCGTCGTCTTTGAGATGTGCGTTTGCATGCTAAGTTGACTGTCTAAATGTACGCCAAGGTCGCGCACCGTTGTTA
>Ga0209671_1005538_pt1 | contig 12801 bp, 6 predicted proteins | sample WorMetHERISLAND2_2_FD_187401 | JGI IMG/M metagenome (GOLD analysis project Ga0209671, IMG submission 187401) | Marine gutless worms symbiont microbial communities from Max Planck institute for Marine Microbiology, Germany - Olavius geniculatus... | ecosystem: Host-associated > Annelida >... | reverse complement strand
GTTATTTTGCTGGCCAGCTTGGAGATGGCGCTGCTGTGTACGTTTGACCATATTATTTGGCTTTATGCTTTACTGAATACATTGAAAGCAGAATATATATTTCATGCAGTCGCATTTATAATTTCTTTGTACTTGAAATGTTACATTTGAGGGGTTTTATATGTTGTAAGTTTTTTTCGAGCAATAAGTGATTATGAGTGTGCTATTATTCACTTAGCATTGCCTGTTTTACTGGTGAGAGACTGTACAAATGCGTGCCAAATTTATGCACATATTGCTGAAACAGATGTATTGTTTTGTTTTACTACCGGTACATTTGTTGTGTTACTGTTTGTTCTTAACAGATTTTGGATGATTGTTAGTTTTCATGCTACAACTATGTGTTTCTATGCACGTAATGTTACATTTCGTTGTCGGTAACGTATTTTGTATCATCAGATATATTGACATTGTACAGTGTCATTTACAGCTATCTCGGGGAGGTCGTGAACAAGAAAAATGAGAGATGGGAAGTGCAGTTGAAGGGAGCGGGCAAAACGCCATACTCGCGCACTGCTGATGGGAGGAAGGTGCTTCGATCAAGCATTCGCGAGTTTCTTTGCAGTGAGGTTTGAAGTTACTTCGTCATGAATTTGTTTTCACTACAGTGGTACTGATAGTTTTTTACTATGAGTTCTGTTAGTTCTGTACCAGTGAGCAGACATTGTGCAGTGTTGTGCATTTGACAATGATATATTTTGTGTGAATTGTACTTTGTGGTAATTTAGATGGAGCTCTGTTGCTGTCTGCTAAAGACTTGTAAACCTTAGGCATCATTGACAGTAAATTGTGGTGGTGAAATATCAAGGCATGGATACTGTTTCTGAATCACCACCAAAACCTAAGTATTTTCAGATCACCTATGAGTAGACATTTTGCTCTAGTTTGGTGAAAATGTTATCTAGTTATGGAGATATTTTGTTCAGCAGAATTGATTATACAAGTACAGAGATCTATGGCCAGTGTTTTAACTTTTTTTTACTTTAGCGGATATTTATATTTTTATCAGTTATTGTTGACATTGTGTTAATGTAAAAAAATTAGTTAACATCTGTCAGGCAATGCATCACCTTGGCATTCCAACAACTCGTGCTGGTTGCTGTATAACATCTGACTCAACTGTCATTAGAGACGTTTTCTACAATGGTAACCCAGTCAGTGAACAGTGTGCTGTTGTTACTCGGATTGCACCGTCATTTATCCGGTAAGTTTTAAAAATGTAGCTTAACATCTCATTTGTTGGCTTGTGATGTGCTATTATGTATATTTCTATATTTTTGCAGGAAGTCTATTATTCATTTTAGTTACAGTTTTTTTTATGGTGCAGTATAAATGTGATATAAATGGATGCCATACACTAAACAGAAGGTCACCAAGGGGCAAAAAATTTGTATTCCATTTATTTTTTAAAATGATTTCTTTAAAGCTAACTGAAAATGCCAAAAAAAATCAATTTTGGCAAGCAAGTTCTATGTGAGCTATTTTTTGGACATGTCGATCTGCACTATTACCTCTACCTAAGTAGTAGAGCTTTGTTGATTTTTATGTGCAACAGCATCTACTGCCGTAGTGCGTCTTAGCCATCGCAATTCTGTCCGTCTGTCTGTCTGTCCATTGGTCTGTCTGTCACACGGGTGGATCAGTCAAAAACGGTGCAAGCTAGGATAACCAAATCTTCACCGTCGGCTGCCTGGAAGACTCTAGTTTCAGGAACCATAAGGCTTTTCCATTAGTTTGAGGGGGTCACCCCGGACGAGGGTGCTAAATGAGAGGGGGTAGGGAAAATCTGCGACAATCAGCTGATACGGCGTTGCCAGAGCGAGATAGTGGCACCATCTAGTGAGAACAAGTAAAACACTATGGGGCCTACATAACTATTTAGCCGTAGGTTGTCTGGCTTCTGCAAAACTGCAGCCAAAAGTCATACGGATGAGATCTGCGGATGAAGTCCGTGGATCAGTAGCGTACGACAATGCACCGCTGTTGCGCGTTCACCTTTGCGTTAGCAGGGCTTTTCTTGTTCTGCTTCTGATAACCTTTCGCTTGTATCATGGTTGCAGTTTATATTTGAATATGTGTTTTCACAGTTATTTGCAGCTGTGAAAAAATAAGAAACAAGTTAATCAGGTTGGTGGAAATGGTAGAAAGTTTTCTTTCTCTGCCTGTATTTTCAACCTGTACTGCATTTCTTTATTTTACGCTTCTGCTGTAATTTATGTGCGCTGCTATGTACCGTGTTTGTTTTGTTGCTGTTTGAGCAGATTTGGTTCGTTTCAAATATGTAAAGGATCAGATCGTGAGACGGGCCATGAAGGTCCCAGTGCAGGCCAACCTCACATCATTAGCCAACTTGCTGACTATGTCATTAGAAACTTCTATCCACAGGTACGCAAGCTCGTTCTTCGTTAACAGGGTTTTTGTCTGATTTCAGCTGCCTGCTTCATTTTTTTGCCGGTCGTTTTTAGTCTGCAGTTGTTACCTGCTTCTATCAGCCACCTGTCATTATTAGGTGCAGTTATAAGGCTGAAATCTGATGATACCAAATTGTCTTGTTTTTTGCATTCTTTTCTTATAGTGCATTCTAAATGAGAAGATATACACTGTGTCCCAAAAAAACATCCCCGACATTTTCGACAGTATCTAGAAAACCAATTATCAGATTTTGATAATTTTTGGTACAAACATTCCTGACACAATTTGTCATCAAACGACTATTCAGTTTCCCAGCTCACCCAATGTATGCTTCTGCACTACCTAGGAAAAGCAGACCAGGCGAAATATGTGGTGAAATAAACAGAAAACCTGAGAAAAAAATATCCCCAACATTATTGATCGCAACTTGAATAAAGATTAGCGGATTTTTTGATAATATTTGGCAGAAATATTTCTGACACAACTGGCTACTTACCAAAGTGTTTTAGTTTCCACCTCACCCAATGTCTATTTTTGCGCTGCCTGGGGAAAGCAGACCAAGCATAATACGTGTTAAAATTGAATGAAAAAACGTCAATAAATTTCATCTATCTTAATCTGTCTGCCCCAACAGCAGGTCCATTACAACATTCGACTGTCATGCAGCAGTGTGTTTACCAGATAAAGTTTAGGAATGTTTGTGAAGTCAAGAAGCGACTGGTAGTGCCTGGATTGGTCTGGAGCAGAACATTATCGATACTGCTGTCAATAAATGGAGAAAACGTCTCCTTGCATATGTTCACATAGTGGGCCAACGCTTCAAGCAATTTTACTGCAGACAGTTAAAAAATAGACAACTGGATGAAATGTCAGCCATAGTGTCAGAAATGTGAACAAAATATGTTTTTACGCATTATGTTAATTAAGCAATCATATCGCATTGGATACAAAAGTGATATTTTGCTGGTTGCGTTTTCCCCAGGTAGTGCGCTAACAAACGTTGGGTGAGGTGAGAAACTGAATGATTATTTGATGGCAAGTTGTGTCAGGAATATTCGTGCCAAAAATTATTGAAATCTGATAATTTGTTTTCAAGTTACAGTCGAAAATGTCGGGGATGTTTTTTTGGGACACAGTGTAATCACCAAAGTAATAAAGTTTGTGGACTAATTGTGGCAGTGATGTGTATTGGGAGCCACTATAGGCTGATGTGGATAAATGCTGTAAACTTCTATGCATGCAAAATACAAATGAGGATCCGTGCATTTTACTGGAATAGTAAGAGATTTTTATATTCACCAGGTAAACCAGAAAAATGGGAAAAAAGTTTCATACGAATAACATTACCGTTAGTAAATACAATATATTTAGTTTAGGATGAACTGGAAAACATTTTTGGCAGTACGTATTGTGTAAGGTCAATGTGAATGAAAAATTATTAGACATTTTTTATTGGTTTCTATACCATGTTGCTGTTATTAAATTGCAAGCTGTATGGCAGTGTAATAATGTACTGAATCCTCTTTGTGTTGCTCCATAGATATGGAACAAGCATGCAGATGACCGAGGTGCTGACATGTATGTCGAGTTTTTTCATGAGGTTGTGCGTAGGACCGCGGTATTGGTAGCACAGTGGCAATGTGTGGGCTTCTGTCATGGGTTTGTAATACCAGTAGTGCTTATCAATTTGCATGAGAGCATCTTGTTGTTATTGTTGTTTTTGTTGGTACGTTCTGGTGCTAGATCGTTCATTGTGTATACGTGACTGGTCTCGGAAAGGCCAGCATTCATCAGGTAGTTGATTTCCTTGACATGTTTTTCGAACAAAACATTGATGGTATTCTTCTCATCAAAATGGTTGATATGTGCATCTGGTAGTCTACCACACCCAGTCATTTTGGCACCATCTTGTTAATTTTTGTTTCTTGCTAACATCGGACTAACTGCATCAAGACGGTTGGAATTTAAAGGTTTTGGACATACTTCACTTTTCAGAACCAACAGGTGAAATGAATTTCCCCAAAAGTGTTGTCTATTCTGTGGATTGAATGATCTGCCAGAAATCGAACGCAACATACTGGTAACTGAATTTGTTGCATTTTTTCTTATCAGTGTTTGATGTTCTGCTTTTTGTGCTGTTTTTTGTTGTCATTTTTGAGATAATGTTTACCTGTTTTTGGCTTTACAAATATTATATGCTTATTATATATTTACATTGTTTTGGTTTGTCTTTGTTATTGTAGAGTGTTGAACACAGATAACATGAGTATTCTCGGCTTGACGATTGACTACGGACCGTATGGATTCATGGACCAGTATAACTCATCGCATGTCTGCAATGCTTCTGGTCACAGTTCTACTATTAGTCATCACTTTTTTTACATACTAGCAAAGTTCCTGCCCTATGGGTGGGAGTTTTGCTACCAACTCGACCCCCCTTTCAGGCTACCCAAGGGGGAGGTGGGGGCACACGTTCCTAAGGCCCAATGACTCAAATGCCATGGTCAGGGTTTATGACCAGGCAACACGGATGGCACCAGAGGGTGTGACAGGCAGACGGACAGACAGACAAATGAACTTTCTGCACATTATGGTAAGATGCTGATATATTGACAGCATGAAAATTTATGCATTAGTCTGTAAAGTACTATTTAATTTTTGCGTGACCATCCTAATAGGCTGAAGTGATCACATCACAACAATATTACACTGTGCTATCACTTGTTAGTTGCTCTTAGCTCAAAAACAAAAATGCAGAGGAGACCCAGAATTATTGTTGTGAACGTTTCCCGAGACAGGAGTAGCTGATGTGATGAAGCGCTAGTTCTACAGTTCAAGTCTTGTCTGGAATTCTCATTGCAATCTTTGGTCCTAGGGTTTGTGAACTCAGTACTGGTGATCTGTAGGGCCCACAGTTTTCTGCGGAAAATTTTGCCAAATTCCGTGGGCCAGTTTGCAAAATTTTGCGTCTCACCACCCCCTTCCATTTGTGAGTAAACTGAGCTCTATCCTGTTAAGAACCTTTAGTTTTTGTAGAGCCGGCTGGCATGGTAGCATTGTGCTGAGATATGCTAGCAACATACACAAAAAATTACTAGTTTTTTTCTTTTTGAAAGTGCAATCTGTCAAGTTGCATTGCATTTATTTACAATTGTGCCGTATTGTGATAGCTATTTGTAGGGCCCACAATTGTACGCAGTTAGTTTGATTTTTTTCTATGACAAAGTTACATCATCAAGTTAAAGATTAATCGCTGGAAATATCTAAATTCTGCTGCAAGTGGAAAATTTCGTGGCTTGACTCAAAATTTTGTGGCCTGCAGAAAACTGTTTGTCTTAATGACCTGTAACACAGTTTTGAGCTTCAAAGGGTAAAGGTCAGATGGACGGCCACATGATTTATCATCAATGGGCCCTACATACACTGTGTTCAGAAAAAAGCAACTTCCTTGACATTGTACGATAGAAGTGTCAAATCTGAATGAATCTGAATGAACTTTCTTACACTTGATCAACAATAAGTTACCAAAGCGAAAACAAAATTTCGTTGAAAAATATTATTACTTAGAGGAGTTATTAATTGTTGAATATCGATAACAAAATATCTTTGTTACTTTTTTTGGACACAGTGTATTACATGTCACCAACAAGCACGATCTTGGCGCATTGTTGTTTTGAACAGCATGTAGTGTGGTTATGCAGACACTGGAGGCAGGTATGCATACAACAAACAGCCGGAGGTGTGTAAGTGGAACTGTGTGAAATTGGCTGAAGCTTTGTTTCTATTGGCACCAATGGAGCGGTTACTGAACGCTGTTGAGTCATTTGATGATACATTTACACAACATTATATGCACAGCATGCAGCAGAAGGTAGAAACTGTTTCTGTGTTATGCTTTGATGTGCTAGTTAGGTAGTGGCTATATCGTGCTCAATTTGCAGTGATTTTACATGCTGGTTGGGTGAGACAGGAAGGCGGTGACATGATGTAGCAGTTATTGCACTGGCTTTTAGTCAGTGCCATTGATTTGTGTTGGTCCTGATTTGTGCTTTGATGGACAACTGTCTGCAGACTGATAAACCATCTGAGTGTATTACCAACCACCCAGGTTAACTCAGCCTTTTCAGCTCTCTGGGGTAGGCAAATTGAGTACTAGCCTGCCTGGCTGTGATTAAGGTGGAGCACTCTTATCTTTGTTGGGTAGCTCAGCTAAACTGTGTGATATTATATGATCTTTTATAGCTCTCAGATGGGCTTCTGTGAAGAGCTGTGCACATCTTTGACTTTAATCTAAACTTAGCCCATCATAAATAGGATTGTATTGTGCTTTCTTTGACGTTGTTCAAACATATGTGATGAATCTGCTGAAGCTGTGCTTTTTTGCAGAATTTCTTGTCTCATGGTAGATGAACTAGGATCAGCATGAGAATGATAAGTTAATACATTGATGTATAATTTCTTACCTTTCAATTCTAGGTAATAAATTCTATGCCAGCAGTTCCAAAGAGTTTGTTTTCAGTGACCTGTGCTAACATATATTTTTCTTCAGTGCTGTGATGCTTTTTGCTGGGTGCTAGAAAGGACAACTGGCCTGTAAAACTTTGCTTCAATACCCTTGGTTAGATTAAAAATCGAGGGAGAACCGCTAAGCTGGACTTACGAGGAAAGTGGATGTTGTTAGAATGATGTGTGTTGATCTGTTTTAGCTTGGGATTATCGTGGAATAATTGACTAGTTAATGAAAATAAGCGACATATTGTGATACTTGAGTTGGTTTCCATCTATGAAGATATATTGTTTAGTTTGGTGTTTGATGTTTTAGCTTGGTCTGCTGAATGTCACACTCAACACTGATCGGTATATTTTATTTTTATTATATTTTTTTATATTTTATTTTATTACTATTTTGTCTAGTATACATATCTGTTGGGACTAATTGCATGTCTTGTTTTTTTTATTATTTTTCACTTTATTTTATTCTTTTTAGTATATGTATTTTTTACATATTTGTATTACTTCTGATAGTTTCGTTAATTTTTTTCACAAATTTTGTTCACAGTTACCGTTCACAATTATGCGCGCTGGGCCCATGAATTGGCCTCAGCGCAGGGTGGCCACTTATGTGGTCACCCTCCCCACATGTAACCATTCACGATTAATACAAAGCACATTATGGAATACCTGACAAACTTTGTTAAGATTTCTAGATGTCAGTTGCCAAAAGATTTCTGTTGTGGATTGTGGAACAGTTTATTCCAGAAAGGGTGCATTCAGATGGACACGAGTGCAAATCTGAGTACTATGGTGGTTCTGGTAAACACTAATTTGCACGTATTCCAATATTGGCCACACACAAGTACAGATTACCTTTTATCAGTTTCACTCATATGAGAAGCTGTTGTGCATATTTGATGTCAGAGCTGACATAATTTTCCAAATTTTGTTTGCTATTGGGGGTGTGCACTTTGTAAAATTATTAACAATGTAGTGGATTATTGTCGTTTTTTTTTTTAATTTGATTTCACTGGCGATTGTCCGTAGACATGCATTGAATGTGCTTGTGTAAGTGACGGTGAATGCTTAAGTCCACTTGTATGGGTGAATCTTGTACGAGCTATAAACATAAACATGGACTCATGCTTGTGTCTGTGTGAACTAGAGCTGTCAAATTAACGCACTAATTAACGTGTTAATGCGTTAATAAATTAACGCATGTTAAAATTATTAGCATGCGTTGAAAAAATTAATGCACATATTTAAATTTATGTTAATTTACTAAATTCTGTGAAGCAAAAGCTCCAATATTTCGTTAAACTGCGGTTATTTGATGATCGAATACATTCAAGTAACTAAACTGTAGTTGCCGTTCCATCACTACTGTAAATAAATAATTATTCTGACAACAGGCTCATATATTTCTATGCTAGCTATGACATCAGTTATTATTGATTATATGTTTTAAAATATGTTTCTAACTTTCTATATTCTACAGGCGAGGCCCCCAAACTGGTCTGAGGTAACTTACCCCCTTACTCTCCCTTTCGACGAGCCTGGGTGCATTAGTAACGCATTAATTAATGCATTAAAAAAATTAACGCAGTGCGTTGATGCATTTAAAAAAATTGATGCTTTGACAGCTCTAGTGTGAACGTAGCTTTAGTCTGGAGAAATGGTTAGACAGAGACCGAGTGTGTTTTTCTGTTGCAGTGAGTTGGTGGATTCACTACTGGATACCATGCAGCAGACAGGGGCTGACTTTACTAATACGTTCCGTGGTTTGTCTCAGCTGCAAATGTCCACCAATTTGTCGGAGAGTTTAGCTGATGTGAAGAGCTATGTAATGCAACAGTGTTCAACTCTGGAAGAGCTTCATAACGCCCATGCCCCCCGCATGGATCCACAGTGAGTTCTTATCTAAATATTTGGCTTGCAAATATTTACGATGAATTAATCGATTAATCACTAAACATGTTCAGTTAAAAATTTTTTGATCTGTTAAAATTTGAGCAAAATTCTGCACTTTTTAGGAACAGTAGTGTCACTAATCTGCCCATTTCGGACATGATATGTCATCAGGATGAGTAATTTGAGTGTACTGCTTCTATAGCATTAGGTTTGCAGTTTGCACACTGTAAGCCCTCATGATCAGACTAGTAATTTGACTGCATGTATTAACTACAATACATTACATCATTGTCACTTTTTCCAACTTTGCTTTAGTTCATCAACGATAACAACTACTAGTAGTTGAATTCTGCAGCATCTGTGTTTTTCTTGCTTTAGCTGGGCTCTCGTTTCAAAATTTTGCTGGTAATTCACTAATAACATTTTGATACCTCTGCTAAATTTCGGTGTGCATCATGCATTAGTGTGTCAGTCTGTAGTAGTGCAATGGCGAGACAATGACGATAATTGTGATGAAGTAAGTTGTACCGTATAATTCTGTCTGCTGCACAGGCAGGTAGCAGTGCTGATGTCACTGATGCAGTCAAATCCGGAATTATTGCAACAGATGGGGCGAACTTTTCGGCAGGTTTTGATCGAGGTCAAGCGGCTTGAAAAACTCTCAGAGCTCAAGGTTTCTTTGCACTTTTGTTAAGTGGTTTGCTTTGTTTTGCCAGATCCTAAGAATGGTTGTTATTTTTGTGTGGGGGGGGCAAAAATGTTAGTGCTTTTACGGTCTACGCTGCCGGTTTATTGTCAGGAATGGTATACAGTATATCATGAGTGCTAGTTTATTTTAGTTTTTTTCTCATTTATTTAGTATTCCGGGGCCGTATGCATAACAACGTCTTAGTTTACGCTGAGACTAGCGGCTACGTTGGGACTAACAAGTCTGAGACTAATCGACGAAGTTAGTCGGTATGCAAGAAGATGGCATAGCGGTCGGACTAGCAAGTCCCAATGTAGTTGATATCGGGTAATTTCATTTTTGGAATTCCTTAGCATGAAGTTGCCCATTCTCACGTTGACGCATGCACGGTAGGCGCACATCGGCAAAATTGTTGTCTGTTCACTCTACTGCAGCCACGGGCTTTAACATTAATATTCATGACGTCTGTGGCCTAGGCTAATTACAGCTACGCATGCAGTAGAAATGTGTGATAAAAAAATGTGCGAACGAAATCAGGCAGTAAATGTTATATTTCTAGACTTTTAATACTGAAATTGTGTTGGAAGTGCTACACTTGTTATCAGACTGTCATTTCTGACATATCTGTAACGACTGATACATTTAGAGATAAATAGATAGTGAATGCTGAAAATAGTGATAGCCATTTGTGATATTGTGCAAACAGGCAACGACGACCGATGAGCTGTCTGCACAGAACAGTGCATTGTGGGATGTGTGGCTTGATAAGTATGTAAAGCGGCTGACTGCCGACATGGCCGATGTTGCTGATGTTGAGAGTGCTGACAGAACACGACGTCAAGTCATGAATTCTGCTAACCCACGGTCGGTCGGAGTTCGTCTTTGTTTTACAAAATCTGGATTACTGCTGCCACATTTTAAGTTACTAGCAGATTTTCAGTCACTGTTACTGGTTTGATTAGTATGTTAGCATTAGTCCACGTTTGGTTTAGTCTTGGATGCGTCGTCCAGCAGCAAAGCGGACAAATTAAACATTTGATAAAAAAACTGTGAGATGTGACTTTTTAGACAATAGCTGAGACAACAAACACGTTGTTTCTGTTGTTAATTTTATAAAATGTGTTGTTGCAGAAGTTGTCTTGTTGTTTATTAATTGTTATTCTTAAGACACTGACATTTTACAAGGTAGTGTAGCGACACACTTGAGTTGTGGTGGGATCTATAGTGATGGTTTTATTACAAATTGTCTCCTGATTCTGACAGTGAAAATTTTTTTGAAAATTGGTTAATATTTGGTGAAATTATGAAGTGTACAAAAAATGGTGCCATTTTTTGGCCCACCCTGTATATCGTGTCTTTGCACTGACTGCTGTGTGACTTCACTGTTATTGTTACATGTTGTTGCAGTCTTACATTTGTTTATTATCATCACCAACATCACTACACCGACATGGTTTTTTAGTTCTGTTTGTATCATTATGTCTACAGGATTGTGCTGCGTAACTACATGGCGCAGATGGCCATCAGTGCGGCCGAGAACGGTGACTACGGTGAGGTGAAGCGCATTCTCTCACTGCTGCAGAAACCATTTGATGATCTGCCAGCAGCTACAACTAGTGGTGCCGAGTCCAGGCCCATTGCACACGGTGAATTTTTTGGTTTTTAATAATCTTTTCGCCATCTTCTTCAATGTGTATTACGGATGGTGGCTATTCTTTGATATCAATGTCGATCACTTGAAGCTTGTTGTTTGCACATATTATTTATATTATTTATATATGAAAAATACAGCAGCATATGAATTAGTCAAATAGCGTCCATTTCACAATCCAACTGGCCACTAGGCCTCAGAGCAACCTAAGAGCAGTGTCTGTGATGCCCAGCCAGGGCTACCAAAGGTTGACTGACTGTGACGTACCATTACCATTACGTATGCTTTATGAACAGACATATGTTTGTGACAGTGTGATAATGTGGCATTAGTTTTTCAGTGTGTTATGTTTTGTGAGCTAGGCAGAAAGTAACAGCAGTTAGCAGCATATTTGGAAATGTGAAATGAACCAGATGGATGTATCCGTAGCAGAAATATTTTCTTACTCTGTTATGTATGGAAAGTAATACTGTAACCCTCCTTAATGAACATCACTGGCTGATTATATTTGGCAGTGCATTTAGGATGTGATAAGATCTTAGCAATTAATGTTTTTTTTCGATTTTACCAATGATTTGGCATTGAAGGTATTTTTTCAAAAATTGGTTATTATTTGATGAATTTATGAACGTGTGAAAGTTTGCAGCTTTTTCTTACATGGTACTCCAAGTTTGTTGCTGTTGCATGTAGTGTATGAAGTTTGAGATTTTGTGGTGTGTCGTGTATGTGGTTTGTCTGTTTTAGTTGCAGCAGCTGATGATGATGATGGTGCAACATCACATCATGACGTCGAGACATCACAGTCGTGCAGTAGCGTTCCTGAGTCGTTTGACTGTAAACCTCCGTCATGGGCATCACGGCTGCGGGTCACCTGATCTTCGTAGGCAAAGAGTCACATCTCACTGTCCAGTCCTTAACCTTGCTTTTGTATGAAGAAGTTGGAAATTCAGGAAATTTAAAAGCCACAGAATTTTTCTAAAGTTGGTCAAATGTCGGGAAAATTTTTCAGCGGAAAACTGTTTATTGCATATTTTCTTATATGCATTTCCTCATGTCGGTTTAGGATGGATAACAGTTTCAGTCTGGCTTACCCATTTCCCCGGTGGAACTCAGCGGTGAATAAAACAACACACTGTTACCCTGAGTTTAAGGACGTGACTGTGATGTGACTCTGTCTTTCGGCCAGTAACCTTGACAGTTTGACTTTGCAGTCGTCAGTGATCTTGAGTGACCTTCGGCTGTCAATGATGACGTCAGTCGCATTCTGCCGCTAGTAGACGGCTGTCGTTTGAACTGGTCAATCTGTTGAGGTTTATCCCTATTGTGATGAATAGCGGACCAGTCAGTAAGTGTTTACTTCACATGTCCACAGGTTCTTGAAAGTACTCGAAAAATCTTCCATTTTCCAGGAAGCTGAAAGTCATCGCAAACGGACAAGGGCCTTGGAAGTTTTGGAATGTGATATTTGTATGAAGTATTGTAGAATTGTATTGTATTAACCAGGGCTCGAGTGTCGATGCGCTGACCATAAAGTAACAACACGAATGAAATCTGATGCCAATACAACCGAATGAAAGAACATGCCGGCTCGGACGTCGCCCGGTCA
>Ga0209671_1005537_pt1 | contig 12802 bp, 8 predicted proteins | sample WorMetHERISLAND2_2_FD_187401 | JGI IMG/M metagenome (GOLD analysis project Ga0209671, IMG submission 187401) | Marine gutless worms symbiont microbial communities from Max Planck institute for Marine Microbiology, Germany - Olavius geniculatus... | ecosystem: Host-associated > Annelida >... | reverse complement strand
ATTTCCCCCAATCGGACTCAGGGCGCCGGGCGGACTCACGTTGGGCTTTGCTCCAAATTTCTAGTTTGTATTTGTATTTGTCTTGGTGGCGTAGCGGTTAGGAAGTAGGAACTTAGGATCCAAAAGTCGTTGGTTTGACTCCAGGTTTGGTCGCTATCAAGTGGTTAACTATACAGACAGCTGAACTAGCTTTGTCGGTTTACAGCTAGTTAAAATAGTGGAGTTTGGGTTTCATAGACTAACACGGTGATACTTTAAAAACAATAGTGAAATAGTTTTCGAGACCACAGTCTTGGTCTCGAAGCGCTTTAAAGACAAAATAAAAAATATTAGTTTTGTTCTTGACAAAAAAATGTTGGTCTTTGTGTTGGTCTTGAAAGGAAAAATTTTGCTTTTAATCTTGGTTTTGTAAAAAGTCTTGTTTAGATTACCGAAAAACAAAAAATTAACGGCAGTCGCAACGTCAATGTAAGTAAGCTGAGTCTTCATTTTTCCGGATCAAGTGGCCAGCCACTCTGGCCTAGTAGTAAATGTCTGTATTATCGCCGTTTTAACTGTAAACTGTTTAAATCAAGAACCAGTGCTGCCATTGTTAAACAAACTCGATTAAATGAGCAACTAGAAAGCAGTCAGAGCCCGCACATTTCCGCCAAGGCAATGTTGTTCGCTAGGCGGCAGCACCATCTTCGGTTTGTCAGCGGTTTCTCTTATGCCCCATTGAAAGCAATCGTAACGAAAATTTTAAAGTTATCCAGAATCTAGGATTCCTTCCGGATCACCCTCAAAATTGAATCACTGGTAGTCTTTGCCATTCCCGACATTCTCAGAAGATTTCAGAAAGATCCGTCCATAACTTTTTGAGTTATCTTGCTAACGGACAGACAAACAAAGTCTGGCAAAAACATAACCTCCTTGGCGGAGGTAACTAAAACCTCGAAGCGGCTAATGCGATGTAGCCAGGCGGTCAGTATGGGGAAGCGAGTCGCCGGTTCGGATGCCAAGCCGTCATCGCAACTGTTCGTCAAAGTGCCGTTGTCTGCAGCAGTGCAGCGTTCAACCGCAGCCAGCGCCAGGACCACCAGCAGCATGATGATGGAAAACGTGGACGATGATGATGACGGTAGTAGACATGTCCGAGACGCCATGCTACGCGCTGTGTCTTTGAAGAATTTTTAAAATTCTCTCGGCTTTCTTGGCAAATCTAAACATAAAATGTCAAAATATGTATGGGGTAAACTTATAACAGCCATGACATACAACACGATTATTTTACGTCATTCAGAACTATTCAGCAGCATTTTGAAATGTATGCAGACGGCTAATTTTATACTGTTAGGTCTATACTATTGCACATAGGCCTACTATTGCTACCAACATAACTAGAATTTTAGAAAGTGATCGGCAAGTTTAATCAAATCCCCGCTTAGAACTGCATTGACTACCGTACATAAAAATTGCAAAAATAAAAAAATAATTCGGCACATCCGGATCGTAATGCATTAAAACATATTTTTCATTAGGCCATGCCCGCTGCACCGAAAAAAAACATTTTCGATAATCTCACGAACATAGAGAAACGGCGAACAGGTAAAATACCTTGGCCAATGTAACTTTTTCTGCTAGTATGACTGTACGAGCTTCGTTTAGAGTCATATAGCCTAAACGTGTAATATCGCAGTACAAAATAGGCCTATGAGGTGAGAAATGTTTGTATCTATTCTGATGTCGACATTGTTATCAGTCTTTGATGGAGGCTGCAGCCCATAAAATAAAACTACAGGCCTAATAAGGCAAGTAGCCTAATTGTATGCGTGTTTTACAGCACTCTACCGAAAATGCAACTTGCCGCATACAGTCAGTTCACAATATTCTAACCTTCTTGTCCGAACTTTACGCTGCAAATCTTGCGCCGGCCCCCTATTTTTGCGTTATTTTTTCTAACACGATCTTTTTCACGTACAGCTACATCGTCTGCTGTTGCGTGGCAACGAGTGACGTCACACAGACGTAAATGTGCCATCGGTGGCATCAACACGGACGATTAACCTATTTTCGAAAGCATCCTGCAGAATCGGCGTGTCTGAAAAAAGCTTTACTATAGCTACCTACAACATTATTATTTTCAATGTACACGCTTGAATTATGTCTTCCCCTTCCGTTCACTAGACGTCATCTGAGTTATGGCGATTGTCTTAGTGAGTGATAAGACGTAAGAGGAAAAATTAAACTGTTCTGCGCTGTATTCTTACTGTGTATTAGGTGTGTCATAAGCAGACGACACACATAGGGATTACTACTTTACTAGGGTTATTTGGTTTAAGTTTATTTTACAGCTCTTATTTTTTTACAGTTTTGCATAGTAGTGGCAGTTTGTCTTGACATGTTTTCTGATAATTTGTGCATTTTTTTGCTTGGTGGCCTGGCGTAGCAATAACGTGTTTCATCCGATCAACGAAGTTACATTACGCCGGGTCGGGTTAGTACTTTGATGGGTGACTGCATGCGGGCAGGTAAACCATCTCGGTACGTAACCAGCCGCCTAGGTCAACTCAGCCTTCTATCCCTCCGGGGTAAGTAAATCGAGTACCAGCCTATCTGGCTGGAGTTAAGGCGGGGCGCGTTCAATTGTGTCAGGTGGCAGGTAACACTGTGTGATCCCATACGGCAGGTGACGCTCCGTAGCTCTGAGATGCTTCCCATTAAGAGCTATACCACCACCTTTTAAAAATTTTTTGGCCTGTTTAGAGTTTGGTTCCCGGTACCAGTGCAAGTGATGATTAGCTGGGAAAACTCGTCTGCAAAAAATGCAGCAAAATGATCTAAATCTATAATGTGTTGAGCGGGATGAAAACTCTACTCAATCAATGAACCGAAATAATGACTCCGAGACATGTACGTCAATGATCATGGGGGCCGCGCTTGAACAATGAACACGCCTTCATGGCAGCTAGTAAATCTGTCACTTATGACCGCAAATGATCGTAAAATAGTGTATAGTATGACAGCATGATTGTGCAAACGGCCATTGACATGACATTATTATCAGTCTGTCGTACATTAATTGATAAATATATACAGCCGTTAATTGATATTCGCCGCCGAAGCAATGATTTAACGACCAATACAACGTCATCGTCGTCATCATCATCATCATTAACAGCAGCAGCAGCAGCAATATTGTTTGCTAGGCCTTTAATTGTCGGCGTGCATATGGATGGCGACAACAATCTCTCCCGCTCTGTTAAGCCCAGGCTACATTACTTCGACATGTCGTGGACTTGTTGGTTAACAAGGCGCACGCACAACAAGCTGTACAACATTTTGGTACGCCAAAACGTTATAGATTTGTCGTGACCTTTCGAATTTTGTGTGGACTTGTACAATCGTGCTGAAGCAGTCACAGAGTTCCGGTACTTGGGCTCTATTCAGTTGTTTTCTGGCAGGTGCTATCCAGATCTACATCGACGACTGGAATGGCCTTCTCCGCCATGCACTTGATGCAACGCTTCTGGCGTCAAAAAGGTCTACGTCTGAACACCAAGATAAGACTCTACCAAACTTGTGTTCTCCAAACCCTGTTGTATGGAGCTGACACATAGACCATACTGGCAGACGACACACGCAGATTATAATCCTTCCATAATTATGTCATGTCAATGCCAGATACTGGATGTGAAGTGGCAGGACCATGTAAAGAACGTCAACATAGTCGACAAGACCGGTCTGCCAAACATTGCAGATATAATCAGCAAAAGGCGCCAAGACTGTTTGGACACGTCGTTAGACTGAATGCCACCACACCTGCACACCGAGCGTTATGCCAGGTCGTTGCAATGAAAGGCGGTCAGAGGCCGGGGATAAACTGGCGAAGACCTCCTGGGCGTCCTCAAAAGACCTGGATACAGCAGATCGGCAACGGAACACCGGCCAGCTGGAGACAGATGTGGCAGAGTGCAGAGAAACGTGGCCATTGTGAGGAGTCGCCGCAACGGACCTCAGCTATCTACGCGTCATGATGATGATGACGATTGTACAATCTGTTGCGGATTTGCTGTGCACGGGGTTTGAAGTGCGGAAAAATAGCTGGGATTAAATGTTGTGGCTGTTGGTGGCACTTCGTGTTCGTTCAAAATTTATGATGTACCATACGGCATACACGCGTAAATCGCATTCACATTCACCCTTCAAAGCACAATCTGACGGTGTGTTAAAGGGACGGGGTGAGGAAATAATTTCCTGCAAATTCAAACTCTGACTGTATATAGGCCACAGCTCAAGGTGCAGCACATTGTATAACATTTATCGGATACACAACAAAATGAACAAATTAATTAAGTGATTAAGTGGAGTTTGGGTTTTGTCGGATGACTGTTAAACGCTAACGCGCTGCACCGGACGCTCACTGGCGGTCCGGTCGGGTTGGTTGTTCGGTGTTGAAATTACGACGACGCTGATGATGGGACTGCGGAGACTGGCACGCGGACGTGGGCAGGGAGTCGGACTACAGTACAGTCGTGCTATCAGTGTAATGGCATGGGCACGAGCATGCGCACACGACGTATCGGTGACGTTGTCATCATCTGCGTCATCGTCGACGTCATCAGCGTTTGTTGTCGTCTGGTCGGACTCTGGACAGCTCGGTGCCCCGTCGTTTCTCGGTCGGTCGGTGCGAGGGTCCGAGACAATAAACCTCCGCAGCAAAACCCCTGCGACAAAACCCTTCAACCGCTAAAGCATGTGCTTTCAAAAACTCGCCTGATCAGCACTTCGCCAGGGAGACGACAATTAAAGGGTTAAAGATTTTTCATAGTTGTTATGGTAACCGATCTCAGAGCTACGAAGACGACGTCATACCTGCCGTATGGGATCACCCGACGCGCGGCTGAACGCGTCCCGTTTTAACCCCAGCTAGACAGGCAGGCCATCCGGACAGACAGAAGGTTGGGTTGACTTGAGTGGTTCCGTTCTTATACTGAGATGGCTTACCCGTCTGTTAACAGTCACCAATCAAAGCAGTAGCCACTTAATAATGAGCCAATTAGGAGTTGAACCCATGATCTTTTGATCGTTTTAACCGTTACACAACCAAGCCAAATAAATTTACATATCGCGCCCATATTTCAAACGGTAAGTTAATCGAAAATTTTACCGTGTAGGTTTGCTGCTAAAACACATCGTGCTTTGTTTCATTTTGGGCGTCAGAAGTTTGCACGGGAGGGGAGTTATCGTGGGTTTTTTGTCTGCATATCCCGCGTTTGTCCGTCCGTCCGTCCGTCCATCTCCTGGGTGTCTCGTAAACTGGCTCGGTTCGCTGGACATGTCGCACTGCCATAGAGCCAAGCAGACGACGTCAACTGTAGACTACATCACAGCTGTTGCTGTTGCTGCTGCTGGGTTTTACCAGTAGGCTCGTTTATTATAGCGTAGTTACCACAGTTACCACGGCCGTCGTTTTTCTTCAGTTACTAGATATTTTATGCTACTTCTACTTCGGCCACCACTTGATGTACAGTTTCATCACCGTAGACCTACGCTTAAATAGTGCACACGGGATCGGGCAAGTCGGCGACGTGACCATTTGTGCCAAATTCTTGGAAAATCGGCAAACGGTTTATTGTCCTTACAAGAGTATAAACACTCAGCACTATAATATCATGTTTTCTGTTTCAATTCCAAATTTCTGCTTCATGTACTTTAGTTAAAGTGTAAGAAGTTACCCAGTATGTACATGTATAATACAGGCGTAGCCAGAAATTGGAGTATAAGATGAGCGGCCTGAGGCCCGAAAAGCCAAAAATCGAGGCCACGAAGGCAAAGAGCGACTGAGTGATATTTTTGAGAGGGAGCCAACTAGTGGGTCTGGGAGCGCTGTAAGTTTCTCTAGCTGGGTCCAGGGCGAAATCCCGGTCACAAACGCTTTTCTAAGATGAAATGTTCCTGAAAATGTTAGCTTTACTGCACAAATTTGCATTCACAACTAAAGTTGGGAGAGGCGGTTTCTCTTTACCACCCACTTGGTTACGCCACTGATGCATATTGAGCGCAGATTTTCTTGGTGATAGAGCGTCAAGAATAACGTCCACGCTGATTAGATGTTACTGCGGTTGGATGGCTGCTGACGTCAAGACAAGTGGTAAATAAATGATGTCATGCTGCCGTTTCAAGTCATTTGTTGTCATAGCAACGTACGCACGTGTCTGAATGCTTGCTCGCGCATCTTTTATTATACACGTCGTCGTAGAACTGTAGAGTCAGTCTGCACTATGTGATGCTTCTACCTTCATAGCTGTCTTTCTCATGGATTTTTGCAGTCGCTGCTTACTAGTTTTTACGCGCGAAAGCAGCTCCTGCTTTAGCGCTTCTTAGTCATCGCAATTCTGTCCGTCCGTCTGTCCGTCTGTCACATGGGTGGATCAGTCAAAAACGGTGCAAGCTAGGATCACCAAATCTTCACCGTCGGCTGCATGGAAGCCTCTAGTTTCAGGAACCGTAAAGCTTTTCCATAAATTCAAAGGGGGTCACCCCGAACGAGAGCGCTAAATGAGAGGGGGTGGGCAGAATTTGCGATTTTTGGCCAATTATAAGTCGCTGTATCTCAGTAACGGTGCGAGATAAGGCCTAGGTTACTATTAATCACTAATAGGAAGTCGTATACTGGCTCTCGATTGGCGCCGAATTTAATGACCTTGAATGACTTTGAACGCCAAAATAGGTGGTAGGGGGTTTATGGAATTTTTGGCGATTTCGGACTGTGACACAAGTCTATATCATTCACAAGGTGACGCCACGCTACTATCGTTATGCGATCCAGATAGAGAATTTGGTATTTGTATATTAACTTAGCGTGAACACCCCAATTTTCAGCTAAACTACTGAACCGGAACTGCTATAGACTTTCGCGCGTCTCGTGAGCATTAGCTCAAATTTCTTGTTTTACCTCGATTAGACATTAAGCTTACATGTAAAGTTGCTCGGTCTGCCGCAGCAAGTACATGTTAGGGAGGAGGGGCGCCTCTGCTGTACATAACTGCGAATGTTTCTGCTGACCAGCTTAACGTAGAAATATAAAAACGTGTGCGTGGTTAATACAAAGGCTATAATAAAGCTAACAGGTGTTTTTAACAACAGCAAACAGAAAACAGAAAAACATCCTATTTTTGAGTATCTGCACGAGTCTCTATTGGAGCAAAATACAGTAGAATGTCGTGCGTCCCAGTCCTTAAAACAAACCATTGACATGGATTGGCAAGACAAGACAGGCTGCCACTTGGGCGGATATTGTGCACATTTGTGGCCTAAAATTGTTGCAAACAGTGGCGTTCAGGAGCAAAGGGCAACTGCTTGCCCCTAAATTTTAGCCCGTCGGAAAATCTTTATTTTGTCAGATTTTTTCGCTAAAAATACAAAGATATGGGCTAGAAAGCTTTATTTGCGGGAATTTAAGGACCAAAGTAGAAATGTGAGCACCCATGTCTTTTCTGATAAAAAATTGCAACTGTCTGTTAGAAAAATTCAACTTTCTCTTCCACGAACCTTTTGAACCGCCGACGCCGCTAGTTGTAACAATAATCATAAATTGACGTTTGATACAAGGAAGAACGATCTGGCCAAATGACAGAATGGTTGTGCGAACATTCGGATCTGAAGTCGGTATAATGATGTAGGCTACGATGATAGACGGGCCAGATGACATAGTTCACAGTGCGCATGTGCTGTTGGCCATACAGCATCGTCGATAAGTTACGCTGCGGTCGACGGCACAGACGTATGATGGTGAATATTAGCTGAATGGAGGTCCAGAGCAAGATGTTATCGATCAGCAGCACTAGGTCACACTGACTGACTGACTGATATCGGTCTGCCTGGAATACAGACAAAACCCTCGCGACAAACTCCCCACCTAAGACGAAAATCCCTCATGTGGGCCGTCACATTTCCACGTGTAGGCCCCACGAGGCTTAAACTGAAACCAAACTCAGCTTGCGCTGGTACTGTTTTTAGTGAAGCAAACGACGGTGTAGTTTTTGCGATCTGAGCGCGGTTTGAGTACGATACTGCGGTGTCTGGAGTGGTATAAGCTCCTACTGCGTATTCGCTTAACCACTCCTGTAGTGCAGTATCTAAGCTTCTTGTTGTCTGCGTATTATTCGTATTTTCGTCAGCAACTCAACCAACACCTTTTGTTGTTTAATCGAAAACGAAGCAAATTTTATTTGGCGCAAACTAATGCACAGTAAAATTTCGGAGTACTTCGCCGTGTCACAACTTAGTTTCGTCGCTGGGGGTGTGGTGATTAGAGGAGGGGATGGTCTGGCAGTCGCCGACGGCGTGGCAGCTGTGAATGCGTCCATGGATCAATGCTCGGAACAAGCAAGTCCTCAGAGCTTCGACAACTCGGCACATACTAGCTGCTGGTCGACGTTGCCAGTTTTTACTCCTCGCGCGCTACGTTCCTAATGGGGTGTTTACACAATCCGGTATTCATCCAGCTAGCTGGAAGTTCTATGGTAATTAAGAGGACGGGCGGGTTGTAAGCACATATTTAAATATTAATGATATTGGTGATAGGCATATTGGAAAACCTATATAACACGTAGGCCTATCAGCTGTGGGCTAAGCCTAGGCCCGCCTACGGCTTAGCCCACAGCTGATAGACGGCGGGGTAAGCAGCTGATAGGCTCAGGGGGGTGGGGTTCCATCAGGCCAGCTGGATGTTTGCTGGACGTTTGCTGGAACTTTGTTGGAAGTTTGCTGGATCGTGTAAACACCATATAACGTAGCGAAGAGGAGTATATAAGATCAGTGTAATATTGAAGACCGACCGACTGACCGACCGACCGACCGACCAACGACCAACGACCGACGTCTGTTCCTGGAAGAGCCTTCCTGGAAGAACTTCAAACGGCGATATCTCCATAACGGTGCTAGATAAACGCATGGTCACTATAGACCACCCATAAAAGTCGACCCCCAGGAGTCGCAAGGTCACGTGACCGATGACGTCACGTGACCCCAAAAGGTCAAACTCGTGACCCCATTGTCTTTGAGGCGCCTTTTCTCCGTAACGGTGCTAGATAGACGCATGGTCACTATGGACAAGACCATGCGTCTATCTAGCACCGTTATGGAGGTATGGCGCCTCAAAGATAATGGGGTCACGACAGGGACTACTCGATAATAGCTAGAATTAAAGGTCTCCTTGGGTCACGAGTTTGACCTTTTGGGGTCGTGACGTGATGACGTCAATTGCACGGTTGATGCTGTCGGCGAGGTGATGCTGTCAGCACCGCTATTTGCGGTGTGAAAAGAAAGGAACTAAAAAGCAGTTAAAAGAATAGGCTTACAAAAGAAAATAATGCGTGCGAGGAGTACATTAGATTGGTCACAATCTAAAATATTTCTTGTATAGACGTCACATATGCTCCAGATGAGCGGGAATGGATTCCAAGTTTTCATTCTCTCCCATTTCTAACATTTTGATTAAGTAAGTAAATAAGTAATCAGCATCCGTTCCACGCCACTTGTCGAAACAGGTTTGAATTATAGGCTTCCAATTCACGCGTTTTTCTCTACATCATTTTTATTTTTATCTACACTTCGCATGTGCAGAATGACACAGGATCAAAAGTTGCACGACAACAACAAAAACAACGTCCTCACACAGAGTGCATGGATAGACGACGTTCTCGAATAGTGCCAGGCAGAGGCATGTCTTCGAGAATCGAGAACTCAATACTCGCGCGACGTTAATTACGCTGAGGTTACGTTTTTTGTTCTTTTCGTACATCACTGTATTATCGTCGTTGTAAATAAATAAATAAATCGCCTCTTCTGGCGAAAGCAATAGCCTAACTAGTGATGGCGTGAAGTGAGCTTGCAGCATCAATAATTGAGACACAGCGGCGAGTATACAGTCACAATATTAGCCTACACGTCGTGTCATTGCTGGTCTATGTCTGAATCAGCCGACGACGACATTCGCCTAAACTCCACTACTTCGGCCTGTTGTGGATTTGTCGTACCCACAGCTTGTTGCGCAGCATGTTGTGAGCTACGACAACAGATCGAAGAGAGTGGAGCTTGGGTCGTTCTCTGCGCGGTGCCTTGGTGATTACGAGGCCTGACGGTGGCGCAAGCGCGCTGTCAGGCACAGTTGAATAAACAACTTGACAGCTGCGCCGCTCGGACTCGACTCGACTAGACTCGGCGTGCCCACGAGTGTCGTTGAACGCTCCGTGTGGTTCGTCCGTCGTCTTCGTCTCGACGCAGCGTCAAGGGACTGCGGCGCCGCTGACGCACTGAGCTCTGGAGTCCCGAACATTGCCCCCTCTTCCGACAGAACTTTCTGGGCAGAACTGTCCTTGGAAATATCAAATATGCCGACTTGCAGCTGTTGAATAGAATTATCCGCAGTAATGCGGACGGACATTGAAAACGCCACAATGCGACGACGGCAATTATTGTTCATCAGCAACGACGATACGATGTCTAAGGTAACGCGTGCTTACTAGTAGGGCTTCTACAGCAAAAACAATTTTGCGCAGAATGTCTTGCACATTTGTGAAAACGTTTTGCCGAATACGCAAAAATATTGGTATTTTTGGACGAAACCATAGATTAGCAAATTTGTTTACTTCATGCGTTATATAAATTTACATTTTAGTTACTTACTCCCTCAGTCGAGCATGTGCGTTCGAAAGGGGGCTTTTGTCCAGGGGGTGATTTTGTCTGTCCCCCCTAGTGTTGCGCTGGCAAGTGCTCGGCCTCAGCGCTGAAGCAGCAGGCAGCAGGCAGGCACTTGTTGCTGGCACCAACAGCTGCTGCTGCTGCTGCTACTGCTGACAGACTGCGCGCACTCGAGCCAGCACAAGACGACGTCCTGTCGACTGTTTCTCGCTCGCTTGTTAGCTTACTTCCTCTTCACGACGTCTGCTTCGACTGTCGTTAGATCAATTTCCTCCCGCGTTGCTGCACATCTTGACTCAACCATGGTGTGATTACTGGTCCACTTCACGGCTGTAGTATCGTGAAGAACAAACGACGTTTGTGATCCGTAGTCAATCGATATCTGTCTGTTAGATCCTCGCTCGCGTACAGTATTCCTCGTTGAGAAATGATGTCGTCGTCGTCGTTCCTTGTTTTAGTCGTCGTCGGACTAAATTACGCCAACGCACTTGATTTAAGTAAGTAACATCACTGTCATTTTTATCAGGCGTAACTTGACGCCATCTGAGATCGAACGTTAAATAATTTGCTAACAGCCCAACACCGCTCTTTAAATAAGACTTGATAATAATGTTTTAAAGTTGCTTGGCTTACATTCTGACAGAAATGTTGTCGTGTTATTAGTGTATATACGGTAAAGCGTGAACGTTGTTTTTTTAATAATTACTATACTTATAAGCTTATTAGTCCGCCCGGAAACGATAGTTTTTGGGATGACTTAAGTTTTATTGCAAATGTGTTTTTTATTTCAACGCGAGATCTCCGAGATGCGTCTGTCGATCGGCGCGAAATTTTGCACGGTGGTCAGTACTACGCCGAAGTTTATAATGCCGGTCCAAAATTTTGGAAACCTTCCTCCAAAATATTTAAGGGGCCAAAACATGCAAAATTTGGCCCGATTTCGGACGACTTTGAAGTTCGGCGGCGAATATCTCCGGAACGGATGAAGATATTCAAGATCGGACTAGGAGGTTTTGGTGCACAAGTCTGAATTTATCAGAGTTCCCCAACACTCCTGTAGCATATGAATTCATTATGGCACGATCGTTGTAGTAACCGATTGCAGCGACTCAACTGACTCGACTCACATTGCAGTCGTCGCTGCAAAAGATTGCGACGATCCCTTGCAGCTACGTTTTCATGCGCATTTTTACTTTCAGCATCAAAGAACTTTGTTTTCTAGTAATTAATTAATTCGCTTTTAACAGTTGTTCTACACTTTTCGTTATCTTGTTTCTGTCGCTCTGTGTGAACTGAACAGTTTAGCAGGGCCTATGGCGTCAACTAGGCCTATGCTGCTAAAATGAACTGCACTAAACTAAGAGAACTTTCTCTTTCTCAGTCAGTCGCAATGCGCCGAGATCTCAGCAGTCAACACCAAAACTATGTTTTCAGCGAGTGTTCGAAGTTAACTCAGATGTACTATAGGAGACTGTTTCACAAACATGTTTCAAGAGTCGCTGTGCAATGTAAGTCCGTGTAACAACAAAATGTCGTTGAGTTGGCAGAACGCAGATGCATGACGACGACCCTCATCAGACATAACAGTCGGCGACCAAGAATAAGGCCGGTGTGTCAACGATCGGCTGCAGACCCAGGCAGCAGTTAACTATCGTAAAGTCAACGCCCGCGCTTCCGCAGTCGGGAAGCCGCCGGTGCAACTGATCTAGCGCTTTATTTCCCCTCGCGTCCGGTCCACGTCATCGGTTCGTGCAATAACGGAATTCTCTGGTCCGTCTGGCGGTCGGTTTCATGGTCAGTAGCCGTACAGTTAGGCGGGTCCAGTGTTATCGGTTGCTGTGACGATGTCCGGCGATGTCCAGCTGCGGGGTCAACGCAAGTTTGCCGTCAGCACTGACCCGGGACTGTAATAACATCGCGACCGACCGTCTAATGACAACGATCCAACGACGACGTCTCTCACAGACAGAATTTCCTCTCGACAGAACTCCGCCCTAAAAATATGCCGACTTTCTGTAAGACAGAATTATTCCCCGACGAAATAAAAATTCATAATAAAAAAATAACGATTTATAACCGTTTGTTAGTATTATTAATATTTTAAAAGCCATCACAT
>Ga0209671_1005536_pt1 | contig 12803 bp, 7 predicted proteins | sample WorMetHERISLAND2_2_FD_187401 | JGI IMG/M metagenome (GOLD analysis project Ga0209671, IMG submission 187401) | Marine gutless worms symbiont microbial communities from Max Planck institute for Marine Microbiology, Germany - Olavius geniculatus... | ecosystem: Host-associated > Annelida >... | reverse complement strand
TTCGAGGGGAACCCCTGCACCCAGTGGCACGAAATTTTGTCACGATAAACTAGAGACCTTGGGGCAGTCCACGGTGAAGATTTCGTGATCCTAGCTTGCACCGTTTTGATACAGCTCACGAGTGTGCCGGACGGACGGACGGACAGACAGACGGACGGACGCCCAGACGATGGCAAAGAAGCGCGAAGCATTCTGCTTTCGCGTGTAAAAACGGTTGCAGATAGGTACATACATGCTGCTTATCATAACAAACACTGGTGACAGGCTTTTTGGATTTATTAACATCGATGACCTCGAACGACCTTGAACCCCTCAAAGAGAAGTTTTTAGTGAATTTTTCGCAATTTTTGGATGCAGCGCACATTTCAACACTGAATTGCGACTAAATTGCTGGAGATAGACCAAGACAACCTGCGTATGAAATTTTCAGCATTCAACGTAGATTTCAGCAGTTCAAGTCCCCACCCTCTAAGTTCAAGGAGACCGGCGCAGGAGGCTGGCGCAGGCGGGCGTCAAATACAGCTACCCCCCTAAAAAGTAGTTATTTTACCGCAATCATCACGTGTAGCGTGAACACGGTTGCAGATAGGCACAGACATGCTGCTTATCATAACAAGCGCTAATAACAGGCTTTTTATTGCTGTCAACGTCGATAACCGTGAATGACCTTGAACCCTCAAAATAGGGGTTTTTAGTGATTTTTCTGCGATTTTTGGCTGCGACACACATTTTAAGAGTGACTTGTGCCGAAATGGCTGGAGATAGACCTGGACATTTTGCGTGTGACATTTTTTAGCATAAAACGTACATTTTAAAGAATCTACAAGTAGTTATTTTACCGCTATTGGCTCGTGTAGCTTTAAAACGGTTGCAGATCGGCAGAGACATGCTGCTTATCATAACAAGCAATATAGCGTAACAAGCATAACAAGCTTTTTATTGGTGTAAACATCGATGACCTTGAATGACCTTGAATTTCAAAAATAGGAGTTTTAGTGTTTTCTTTCAATTTGTGGCTGCGGCGTAGATTTTAAGAGTGAATTGCGTCAAAATGGATAGAGTTAAATCAAGACAACCTGCGAAAAATAACTGCTAAGGCTGTCGCGCGTCTCATGAGCTTTGCTCAAATTACTTGTTTTATTTAGTAGGGCCTACATTTACTAGGATTCGTCGCACCTGGCAAGTCATTCGAGCCAGTACAATGCAGTGCGGTTCATTTGAGTACGCTAGCTGTTGCTATCATATTGTATTGCACGGAACAACGTACATTCAGAGATGTAAAACACTGTCGGTAGGCCTAAGTGTTTTGTTTCATGTGCTGATTTGCGTAAATGATATAATCACGATACGTTACGGCGCATCGCTGCAATCTTCTCTTGACGCACCGAATTAACGTTCATTTTTTCGCTATATGATGCCAGAAACCACCACTCACTGACCTCTAAGCCGATGAGGTGAGCAAGTTATAGGGCCAATTCGTGCAAGCCTGATCCGCTGCCAAGTGTATGCTGTAGCCTACTTGTCTCCGTGTTAGCATGGCCGGCCATTTGGCGCCGTCTTTTTGCCGTCGGCATTATACAGTATATCGGCGATACAGAAGCTACTAGCTACATCGTTTTTATTGCAGCCATCCGTTGTAATATTACACTGACGCATATTTCGATCTGATGCCACTTTGCATGCAAAACGCATGAGCAATTTGCTAGAGAATTGGCTTATAGGCTAGTTATCTTTACTTCTAAATTTATAATGCTTTTGTTTTGTTAGTATCACTTGTACCGTATTGAAGGACAAATAAATGTTTTAACTGTCATTTTAACTTTCCAAGTTTTTCTCTGCTTTGACGAATACTATGATCGGCAAATTTCACTTTTGCTTGTCAAAGTGCATTTCGTAAAGTTGTGCAGCGAGTGATACGTTTTAAAATCTAATGGAATTTTTAGCGATTATTTTATTGCAAATTTTCTGTAGAAAATCGGCGAATATTTGGTGAAGTTATGACTAGAAATTTCTATTTTTCGTTCACGGCGCGGCTGTTACCGGTACTACGTCTTCTCGGAGTTGTAGGCCTGTTGGCGTTACTCAATAAAGGATGGCGCGGAAGGCGCTGATACGGCATGGCGACGACTGATTTTATGTGGCCAGTCTTAGCTGTTGCACGATAGAGGTCGAACACGCCAGTGGCGTAGTCAGTGGAGAAAATTACAGCAGGTAGGCTACTACAGAAGCGTTTTGAAGCTTGTGTTTTTCTGTGCTCAGAGTTTTCTTTTTATTTTAATTGTATTTTTATTTCGGCTTTTGCTACTCATCCCTTTCAGATACTTCTGACTTCAGGCAAGTTGGTTGTCTTATTTTGAACTGGAACAAAACCCTGCTTTGTCTTTTTGCCATAGGACCCCCGTACTTGATTAGCGCTGTCCGGCTAAATCTAAAATAACTAGACGCAACTGGCAGCTTGTCTGTCAGTTTTGAGTGCAAATTTTATACCACATCACAGCATAAATATTTTGTTTCTAACGACGCTCGTCCGATCTAAGGGCTTTATTGTATTGTCAGCTGTAGGGGTAAGCGAATGCAGGCTTTCACTCCCAACGTCACATCGTCGTTTCTTTTGTCACATTCGGTCGTCTGTTTAGTGAGCGACTTCACTCGCAAGGATTCAGTTGCAGCCCTTGCTTTGCATTTTCATAGTTTTAGGCCTACTTTTAGTCTTTTCTGTCTACATCCAAGCGGCGCGTCTTCTCGCACTGCGGAGCTGACGGTAAAAAGCAAGGCAAAAGCTGCAACTAAATTCTTGCTCACCAAACACGGCACCGAATGTGCGAAAAGAACCGAAGAAGAGCATTCACACGCCGTGGGGAAGACACACAGCTTGCATAAGGCTGCGTTCACATAAACACGAGTTCGAGTCCGGCACTGTACGGGTTCCCGTATACGAGTTCCGGCAAACACGAGTTTGCATATATTTTATTGGCGGCCGTTCACATACATACGAGTACGGGTTACCTGTAAATTTCACTCGTACGAGTAGTTTCTGTGCAGGTCATGTTTTTATCCAACTCGTAGAAAGTAAACTACTCGTAAATAGCATTGACATAATTTCTAAAAACCGTGGTGCATATTTGACGTCAGAACTGACGTCATCGTAATGCGGTTGGTAAAAATAGTAACTTTGTAGTGGAATATTGTTGTTTTAATGGCGAAGCATTTCCTCGATTCGATTTCAAGGCGAATTTTCAATATGGCCGACATGCGTTGAGTTATGTACTTGTACAAGTGATCGTGAACGTTCCACTCGTACGAGTAAAGCTTCTACGGGCCATAAACGGAAACCCGGACTCGTACTCGTATTCGTACTCGTGTCTATGTGAACGCAGCTTAAAGCTAGAAAAGATTAAAAGTACTCAACTCGGCGCTGGTCAAAGTTTAAACCTGCATGGTCGTTTCACTGGAAAATTTCTCTGGCTGCGCCATTGATCCGCCGGGCATTGGCGATCAGTCGGGAAATGCCTACGTCTGTTCTGACACATGTCTGTGAGCGAACGGTCAGTCTGGAACCATGAGAAACATCACTTCGACGACGAAGAGTCATCACTGTCGGTGAAATACTGCTAGCTAGCTCTCACAGGCTGGATCGACTGGTCAGCTAGCTGACCGCTGACCGCGCTACCAGCACGGCTTTATTGGCTAAAACACGTACAGCGCGACGTAACTGAACGGAACTGAACTGACTTTTTTAAGTTTTTAACAAACTGACCAATGGGCAAACAGTAATGCATTACAGTAGGCACCGTCTAACGGCGTCGGTGGTCTACGTGACTACGCTCAGGTACGCGTCGACCAATAATCAGTGGGCTCGCCCTGTTTGCCGTTGGTCAGTTTGTCAAAAACTAAAGTGTGTCAGTTCAGGGTTTCGGTTCACTTACGTCGCTCTATGCGCGCCTGAATACGCCCGATAGGAATGCTATTTCGCGTAAACACACTTGCCAGTGTCTCTAATTACCCGGAAGCGACCAGTTAAATTGTTGTTTTTGAGTCGGCCGATATTTTTCAGCTAACCTAGGCCTACTCAAAAAATTGCGACCTTTCCCAACACTTCCGCATGTTTTCATCAAAATTCGTTCATGGTCCATTGAAGAAGTGATTATAAGTTGTAGCGGGGCGATTCGTATTCTCTTGTGGATTACGCATTATTATCCATTTATCCAGTGACCTTTACCATTAAGACTCTAATAAGTGATCTAGATTCCATTTGCCAGGTGGCAGCACAACGATTCTCGTTGGAGTTTTGGTAGCCTATCTCAATCATCGCTTCTATTAACTTACAAACTCGTCGACTGAATGACTGCGGTTAAAAATAGGTCATCGGTCGAAATGACAGCGCAACTGTTTTTTTTGCGTTTGTCTGCTGATCGTTCCCAATTCGGTATCATTGCAGCAGCACACGGCAGCGGCGCCGGCAATACACCGGAACGTTGCGGACGGACAGCCGTGAGAAGAACGGGATCATGGCGTGATTAACTACACCCAGTCCGATACTGTGACCGCATGGGGTTTGAGCCTCAAACACTCGTATAATACGAAGACGACTGGCAATTTAGCAGTGCCCATCGATCCACTGAACACAGCTGACGTTCGTTATTAGTGGCAATAACTTTTTTGCTTTAACTGTTAAAGCAAAAAGAAGCAACTCCATCACGCTGCGGTAAGTGCTGTGCCAAACAAACTGCGGTCGCCAACCAGCGCAAACTGACAATGATCGTATTTTTCCAGTTTACTCTACTGAGCGTGCCTCCATAGAGTCTCATAATTGTGCCCCTGGCACAAACCTGAGTGCCGATTTGGTTCTGCTCCTTTGCGTTTTGGCCATGGTTCTTAGTGAAAACTCGATCAGTCGTTATTCATCCAACGTCTTTATGCACTAAACGAAACCCCACAAAGACACATTGCTGCAGAAAGCGAACGATTCTTGAATCCAACAGCCGCCCCACGCTGTTCTAAGTGTTCTCTGGCCTTCTGTTGTTTGATGACGTCACCTATCACTATCAGCTGCGCCGGCTTGTCTTGTTTTTTAAGCTCCCCGGCTGCTACGTGGCTTTGCTCGCGTCGACCGCAGGCTGCGCCACCTACCGGCTGGTCGGCGAATTGCTGTCTCTATTTTTGTCGATCGGTCGCTCGGTTCTTGGCAGAGCCGATCCAATGCGTTTGCGCTGCAGTAAATCTAGACGCCAACGATTTCAGTCGCTGACAGACGCAAGCTGAAGTACTTTGGCCACACGTGATAATGATATTCGCGGCCAAAATTCTTCTAAAACGTCAGTGAGGCGAAGAAGATAGGTGCTAGATAGTGTCAAAGACTTGGTGAGCATGTCGGTGGTAAAAATAGGCCACATTTGAGAGTATAAGTCCGACGTCAGTAAAGAAATACGGACGCTGCAAACTATGAAATTCGATGATGACGATCTCCAAAAGTTCCATATGGTGAAGCAACGTAATATCGTTATCGCAGTTTACGTGATCTTGGATGTTGTTTTGCTCTTGAGCTCAAATCTTTGTTTTGTCAGTTATTTTTTAACCAATTTTCGGCTTTTTAGAGCTCGTCATTCCTGAAAAGACATGAGAAACAGGCAGGCGACAGACAAACGTGTTGCAATATACCTAATGAATAGCCTACTCCGTGGGCATCCAGCAGTTTCTTGACTTATATTAGCCGTTACTTTCTGCCACAATGTCATACATTAATACATAGATTGGTTTAGTTGTCGAGGCCCAGCTTCACGCCAGCCGGTATTTCGTAATCTTGAGCAGCATGCTAGAAGACGGGTGGTGAGAGGTGGGTGAATCGCTGCGTTTGGGTCGTACGTTCAACTTCTTTGAGTAACGTTGGCTGACATGTAGCGTACAGCCTGACGTAGAGTTAGTTGAGTCGACGCATGTCTATAGGGGCCTGCACCTAGCCTATCCTGCATGTATGCTACATGTGCAACGGGAAGAGTTAAGTAATAATTCTCGGTAGGCAGCAGAGTGCAGAACACGTAGCTGGTTGCTTATGTCAGGTGCTCAGCTGTACTAAAGTTGTTTGTGCGAAGCCACCTGCGTAGAATAGATAAACCTTCATCTTATTCCCACCTCCGACCAAACGCGGCCTGGTACTAACCTGCACGCTTTGCAGGCCTTGCTGTATACATGTACGTGACTTGTCTTGTCTTGTCTTGGCGATCTGTTGCGAAGCGAAGGCCACTACGGATGACAACATACCAGTTAGCAGTTCAGTCATTTGCCGGTCGTTTATTTCGCATTAAGCGGCAATAAAATTAAACACGGATCAGATACAGCAAATATAAAATACGTACGAAGTTTAGTATACCGGCAATATCAAATTGTACCACTTATTCGTCTTAAGTGCACAGCACACTGCACGCAGCATATTGATTTGCAGTGCCACTTCTGTCGTTCAAATAATTATTTACAAATAAGTATCCTTGTCCGAGCTTTACTGCATTTTTGAACGTCTGTGATAAGAGATCTCTCAACCAACCGTCTATCAACTGAATATACTGTATTTAGACCACGTGTAGGGCTACAGAATGTTGCGGTTGACCCAAGAAGTTTATCCTGCAGCAAAATTCTGATTATATGTTACAAACTGCAAACCGCACAGAGTACGGGCCGTACAAAGATGTACGTTTCGCTCCTACCTACGGGCAGCAAATGATTGACAGGCGTTTTCGCTATACAGGTTGCACGGACGAGACATGATTTACGGTATTATCTGACGTCATGTTAGCTCGCGCGTGTTAGTGCTACTCGCACATGCCATTTATAAGAGGTCGGACACGGTGCAGCAGAAGCGAATGTAATCCGACCGCAGACTGCATTAGCGTGGGTGGCCACTGTGGCGCCTCGACTGTTTCGCCTGCCTTTTCCGTCGGCGGATAACGCGATCGGCCAGAGAAAATGCGGGGCCGCGCGTGGGGCTTAAGACGCCGCTGTAGCTGGGCGCCGAACGCTGCCGAGTGCGAGAGGTTACAAGAAAAGCCGGACGGACGAACACTTCTTCGTCTTGCAATTGCTATCAGCGCTTGTTACGTGCACGCCTGTCTTCTCTGTTGCTGTTTCACCGCGGTCGCGTGGGTCTACGTAGTACGTCATCGTCGTCACCTTGCTGACGATATAGTCGCAAGTGCTGTGGAATTTATTAGCTCGCTGGATACGCGCCGGTTGGCAGAACAGCTACTGTAGATGGCAGTAGAATCGTCATTATGTGTCTATAAACAATGGCTTCTATCCCTATACTTGGTGGGCGCAGCTTGCGCCCAGTGAAAAATAGGGGAGGGGAGTTTTGTTAAAGGTGTAAAACAAATGTTTGCTCTTATGTTTTGCTGGGAAGTCTACACCCTTAACAAGACTTCCCCTAGAGAAGAAGCCCAAGGGGGACTTGAGTTTAAAAGTGGGGGGACCTGAGTGGGGGGGAAGTTGCGCCCGATTTCGATTCCAGATGTGGGAAATAGAAGCCACTGTCTATAAAAGCGCGTTCAGAGCGAATTAACTGAACTGAACTGACACGGTTTGGGTTTTGACGAACTGACCAATGGGCAAGCAAGGCGAGCGAGTCCATTGCTTATTGGCTGACGCGTACTTGACCAGTGACTATAGTCACATGTCACCGACGCCGTTAGTAGACGGTGCCTACTGTAATGCATTACTGCTTGCCCAATGGTCAGTTCGTCAGAAACTAAACCATGTCAGTTCAGTTCAGTTACGTTGCTTTATACTCTACTTTGGACACGCGTACAGCAGTTTTTCGGTCTACTGTCGTGCAGGTTTCTACGAGGGGTGCAACGTGTACTACATCGTAATACTATGCTGGTGTTGCCGTAATAACGGCGTATGTGATTCACAGGCGAGCAATTATTCCCGTTCGTCGAATTGTTGCGCCGTTTATTCACAGCTCGTCGACGACGTTAGGGCCTGTCTGCTATTAGTATAGCCCGCGCGTGCTCACTCGATGACGGACATTGTGTCAGTTAAACAGCTTCAACTGCACGATACTGTATAAAAGTGTGTATTAAGTGTTGTGCTTGAAGGTACATCTTTAAAATTGTCAGCTACTATACGTGGCGTCGAAACAGTTAAGGTTTGAAAGTTTTGTATGTAAACTAGATATATACCTAGTAGCTGAGGTTGTAAGCTATTTTGGGATCATGCTTAGTAATTGCACGTTAATTTTTCGTTTATACGTAGTTAAGTTCTGGCTGATTTAGAACCGAGACTGCGCTTTTCATGTACACTTTATATTGTTATTGCTGGTTTATGTTTACTACCAGTAGGCTTAGAGTTAGTCAAAATAGAGCCAAAATGCACTAAAACACTTCATTTTTACACACAAAAAAATCGGACAAATTTATGAGAATGGGACACTTTTAAGTGGAGGAACGCAGACTTAGAAGTACTGAGAGCTTTAAAGTTGCCCCATTGTTAGCGTTCGAAAAATCGTCTGTAAGGCAAAGGATGCTGGGAGAACGTCGTTACTCGTAGCGCCGTGTCGGTTGGGGATATCCCCGTTCAGTGCACCCGCGCTGTCGCAGTTCGTCCTCATTGTTACCTCCGCCAAGGAGGTTATGTTTTTGCAGGTTTTTGTTTGTCTGTTTGTCTGTTTGTCTGTGTGTTAGAAAAATAACTCAAAAAGTTATGAACGAATCTTTCTGAAATTTTGAGGAAGTGTCGGGCATGGCATAAACTACCAGTGATTGAATTTTGGGGGTGATCTGGAAGGAATCCTGGATTCTGGATTACTTTGAAATTTTCGTTACCATTGCGTTAAAGGGGGCATAAGGGAACCGCTGGCAAGGCGAAGATGGTGACGTCACCTGGCGAATAGCTTTGCCTTGGCGGAGGTACCTGCGCTCTCCGAGTGCTTTCTCTAGTTATTGATGTGTTTGATCGACTCTACTGCTAGGCCTTGTTCATAGCCACAAACTCAACCCAACCCAACTCAGCTAGAAAAACTACTTAGTTTTTCTCAGTTTCTTAGCACCTCAGACTCAGTTGAGTTGAGTTTGAGTTTGTCGCTATAAACCAGGCTTTTATAGTGACGTTGCGATGATTGAGGGTGTGTGTTTTTGGAGAAAGGACGGTGGAGGGTCCCATGACATTTTCGCTTTGGGAACGAAAGTTCCTGTTACTCGTGTGTCTTCGTGTGTCTGCAGTCAAGGTGATGGCGGTGACGTTGCAGCCGCTGCAGGCGAGGGCGCTGTACGCAAACAACGCCGACACTGAGGAGGAACTCAGTTTCTCTGTCGGTGACGTTCTCACCGTTCATGAGCGAGATGTGGCCGGGCTGACGGGCTGGTGGCTCTGTTCTCATGCCGGCCGCATCGGCATAGCTCCCGGCAACCGACTTCGACTTATGACGCCATCAACCGCCTGCAGCGACGTTACGTGAGTTCGTGTTTTGTCGAGAAGAAAGATTATCATCTTTATTCTGATCCAGTTCTCTTGATCTGACATCCGCTAAGAACCGAGTCGGGTTATTTTTTTATCCAAAACGTGAACTGATGAAAATCGATTAAAAAACTTTTGATTTTTAAGGATCAAAAAAGCTAGCATTTATTTGCACTGCAGCTGCATGGTTTTAATCCTTAATGTTCGAATTAACTTAGGTGTTTTCTGCAGTTTCCGATTATTTTTTTCTTATCCGGCAGATAATCGCAAATGTTGCAGTCGTTCTTGGAAAAGAGATAACGCCAAAGTTATGTGTGGCTCGGGAGTCTAATGGGGCGTTCACACGATCCAGCAAACGTCCAGCAAACTTCCAGCAAATGTAGTGCTGGACGTTTGCTGCCATGTGTTATAATGGAGCTGGACGTTTGCTGAACGTTTGCTGGATCGTGTAAACACCCTATAACGGTAACATGCCAGACTTGTAATCTTGAGGTCGGGCGCAGGTTCGACTCCGCTCCGAGACACTGCCGGGTAACGACCTTAGGCTAGTTGTTCACACACATGTGCCTCTGTTTACCAAGCAGTATAATTTGGTACCGGCCAGAGGGCAGTGACACTCTGAAACTGGGAAAGTAACTGTAGGTCTGGCGTCGCATTGGTCATGCGTCACGTACTTAAGTGGTCCATCCACCTACGGGCTCAACGGTCAACGTATGGGAGACGAGCACCCCGCCTATGCTCCTGATGGGGCACGGCCAGGTTTGCCTTTTGAAGTTAGAATCCTGTTCAGGCTTGCGATTAGCTTGGTATTTAATTCTAAGAGAATAGTTTCGACTGTGGTGTTAATGCTATATTTTTAGACGAAACGTGAACTTAGATGTTGCTGTGCATGTCATGTCTAGCATCGACGGTGGTCTACAGACGACGTCGAACCGCATCGAGTCGACGATTTCGTCAACGACGACGAACAAAGCTTCTCGTCCTGCCACCGCGCCGCCACAGCGTTCTGCAGTCAACGCGACTGCGAACGACATCCACGTTCAGCACAAGGTCCGTCTATTGCACGGGTGTCGGCCCACCATTCTAAAGGGCCGCTACGGTCAGGAATAGTGTTAGAAATATGGTTACGGTTAGGGTTAGGGTTATGGTTATGGCGGTGTTAGAATTGTGAACAAAACATATCATTAGATTGTGACCAATGTAATGTAATCCTCGCGCGCATTATTTTTCCCGTATTCCTAAGTGCTTTTTTTTGTTTTTTTTCGGTTTGTATTGGAGACCCGGCGACTATTTAAGACCCATCTATTATTATACGAATATGTGACTGGCGTCCAGATCGTTATTGAAAATTGTCTTCCCAAAGTTCGTAAAATATTGCCCGATTTTACGAACTGATGGGGAAAATTTCAATAATGGTCAATGACGCTGGTTGCCATTTGGTCTTGCTACACCTCAACGCATGCTGGCACCGTTATAGAGATGTGGCCCCTCAAAGATAATGGGGTCACGACCTTGACATTTAGGGGTCACGTGAATTTACTGCTCGCCCAGTGGTCGGTTTAGTTCAGTTCGGTTACGTCGCTCCGTAGGCGCCTTTAGAGTTAGTTTAGCTTTTAATAAGTACGATTTCGTCGTCGTTTGAACTTTGAAACGGGTTTTTTGGTGGTCCCTCGGAATGGCGGCCCGTCTGAATAGCGGACTCGAACTGTTTTATGCAGAATCTGACAGAACACGTAAGCTTAGGCCTAATCAGCACACATTGAAGACTAAAAGGAAGTAAAGAACGCTCAGTTACCGCAGGACAAGATAAATTTAAGTTTGAGTTTAAAACTGGATTGTCGACCGCACGCAGCCAAATGCGAAACTTAACTATTGGAAGAAATCCATGAGAGAGAAAATCTCTCACAGGGCCCTTAGACACTTTACAGTTGTTCTTGTGAATTTTTTCAGTATACCTGAGCTGAACGTGGTGGGCATTATGCGGAAAATTAGCGTATCATTTGACGTGGCGGCTAAGGCTTCTTGCGAGAGGGTGGTCAAGAGATACGATCAAGAATGCACTTTGTCGGGGCGGCACTTTTCGTTTTCACTTAAGTTTCCTTATTGTCTGTGGAATTTAGACAGACCAAAGGGAAGGAGCTTATATTTAGGGAATGGGGAGACTCCCGGGCGTCGCCATTGCAGCGCGTTTCGTCCGTTTAGGTTCACTGATAGAATAGACAGCATTGGACTGTCTTTGAATAAACTCATAACTCATAACTTATTAAGAAGCAATCGACTGTATTGACTATTGACACTGCGGCGTGATCGTAGTCAAAGCGTTTCGTTGACATTTACTTTAGCCGTCTCGCCTCAGACGACAAAGAACTTTGGGCAGAGATTTATCACTCTAAACCAGAAAAGCCTCCTACGCTGTGGCAGAGTTCATTTGCACACAAACTTTATACATTGCATTCGCATTGTTCGCTCTGAGGCAGGCGACAAAACCGGAGCTCAAGGAGCTCGTAGCGGTCGTTGTCTGGGGTGCGTTTGGAAGCAATCTAAAGGTTGTGGTTTATGTATCCGCGATGGTGACTGTACATGCAAAAAAAGCACAAATATTTCACATTAGTCAGTTGCGGCGTCTGTGTGGGCAGCTCAGCTATAGAGTGCGGTGCCGAACTCCCACTTTATTGCCGGAGCACGAACCGCACTTAACGCAGTGATGGTGATGACGGCAAAGGTCCGTTTTAGCGGTGTGCCGACGACGTCACGAGTTGACTGACTGTAGGCCGCATGTTGTTGTAAGCATACTAAATTCAGCGCCACCCACTTGCGTCATCAGGCACTCACTTGCAACATTTATTCATGACGCGTTTGTGACTCAGAAAGTTAAAATCGTGAATGCAACGATCTGGAGCGTGCAAGACATGATGCGAGTGTCGTAGTGGTCAGGAAGGGGGAGGGCAGTGGGGGCAATTCCTCCTCTCTTAAATTTTAGGCTCTTGGAAAGTTGTCGAAAAAAAATTGTTTTTTTTTGTTGGGAAATTTTCGTTAAAAATGCAAAATATAGAGCCGGAAAAACTATTTTAGGAAAATTTAGAGGCAGAATTAAAATTTTGGTCGTATCCGGTTATTATAATAATTTAATTGTCATGAAACATCTGCTTGCGTAGAATGCCGTTATCGCCTTGTTCATTAATCGTTCACACATAAGGGCGTATGCTGTCTTAAGCCCAAATTTCATTATTCCGACTTTGCGACAAAGTTCGCGACAAAGTCGCAAACTTTGTCGCAGATACAATTCATGAAAGTCCGAGACACAAACGTCGCCGATTTTTATGATTTGTGTCTGCGACTTTCCACGCGGGGAAGTTAGT
>Ga0209671_1005534_pt1 | contig 12804 bp, 8 predicted proteins | sample WorMetHERISLAND2_2_FD_187401 | JGI IMG/M metagenome (GOLD analysis project Ga0209671, IMG submission 187401) | Marine gutless worms symbiont microbial communities from Max Planck institute for Marine Microbiology, Germany - Olavius geniculatus... | ecosystem: Host-associated > Annelida >... | reverse complement strand
GTTGTAGCTTGAACATTTTTTCACGCTGAAAAATCGGTAAGCGGTCATGCTAAAAAAATCTATAACTTCGTCATTTTTCAATGGAATCAAATTTTATTTGGCATTTAGCCGTAAAACAATTTACTAAATAAATCTGTAAATTTTTAGATTAAAATGCTAAACTGTTGCTAAGAAAACAGCAAAAAAACTTTAGGGGGCTACTTTTTTCTGCCGCACCCTTTATAAATGTGTCTTGGCGCACGTGCATTGCAGAAAATTTGCAACAATGCGTCAGATAAGTCACATCCGTTATTTACCAAACGTTGCGTGTAAAACTTCGCCACCACTGTTATTAGTATATGTTGTCTCCTACTTTCGGAAGCTAGTTATGGCCATGGTCATGGCTATTGCCACACGCCGTCGCCGCCATGCCTCTCTGTCATACGCGCGTCGCTGTGCCGTCGCCAAGCCGACATTCAGCGGATGCAGGTCGATCTCCATAGTTCTAAGCCACGACCGTCTGGGACGGCCAGGATTTCGTCTTCAGTCTGCAGGAGTGTGCGAAGTACAGGCATGCAAAGCTCGGTAGTAATCGTGACCTCACTTTTCGTTGCTATCAAACACTGTTCGACAGCAACGAAAAGTTGTCTAGTAGGCTACGAAAACGATATTACTTCCGGACTTTGATCTGTTATACTAATTTATCGAAATAAATATGGCAGAGTCTGTCAAAAACTCAAAACACAGACGACAGAGAGCAAAATTAAACCGCGCAGTTTACCATGCAGATCATGAGCGAGCACTGTACGAGGTCGCAGTTAGCTCCTAGGACGCCGGGCGGACAGATACACGAACCGTTGACACACGAGCCACCGTTCTGACAGTCCAGCAGCTCACAGCGGTCCACCGAACAGTCGGCGCCGATGAAACCCTGAGCACAGACGCACTGTCCGGCGCCGTGACAACTGGCACCGTTGCGGCACGGGTTATGGACGTCACAGTACTTGTCGGAGCAGGTGCGCCCCGTGAAGTCGGGTGTACACGAGCAGCTGTAGTCGTTCACGAGGTCGTAGCACGTGCCGCCGTTCTCACACGGATTCACAGCACAGTCGTCTATGTTCGTCTCGCATACCTTACCTAAACCATACCATGCGTTAAACCACACTCAGCAGCTCGCACTGGTACTGTTTTCACAATTTTCGGTTGCAGACGTGCATCATAAAGCAAACGACGTCGATGTAGTCCATGTAATCTGAGCGTAAAAACAAGTGAAAACATCGGCAAAGTACTGATAGCTATTTCTGTAATGGTCGTTTTTGTTTACCTGTGATTCCAGGAGGACACGTACAGACTCCCTGACAGCACACGCCTCCGTTCTGTAACAGTCATTAAACACTTATGATGCTTAATAAACTTTTATTATATATCAGTCTACAGAAAAAGTAGTTTTTTCGTAAAGTAGGCTATTTACGATACTCCACGAACTCATGCATTCAGACTCCGGCTGGCAGTGCGAGTATCTTAACAAAGCGATTTTTTGTCGAATAAATGCAGCCTTGACACAATAACCAACTCATGAGTTACGAGCGAACAAGTTGGTTATGGAAGTATAGCGGATATCGATATGATCCGATATATAAAACACATCTTTATGTGTTTTACTTGAAACGTGATCAAAATTCAGAAAACAGATTGCCTGTAATAAAATAATTGCAGCCACGGCAATAAACTGCCCGAATAATTGACTATTAAACAAACGATTTTTGTTGTAAACAATATTTACTACTTGTATATTTATTTATTTTAACGTCACGTCGTAATGACATTAAATATTTTCGGTTATAATTTTTAACCCAGTCAATATATTGTAAACGTAAAGTAACGCAAAGTCATTCACAAGCCACAACGCGGAGCTGATCTCCGTTGCCTCAGCCTTCAGCCAGACGCAAGTTTACACTGCAAGATACGGAACTAGTGCATCGCGCGGTGTGCTTGATTGCGTCCCAGCTTTCTGCAGTACTCATTGCGCCTACCCACGAAAGAATGGCCAGGCTGAGTCGACCTGGATGGCTGGCTACATACCGAGATGGTTTACCCTCCTGCTGACGGTCACCCATCAAAGTGCTAACCGGACCCGGCGTTGATTAATTTCGTTGATGCGACCAACAACGTTAGCAAACCGCCACTATTTGTACGTCGAGTTGTGATAAGTTACGTCGACTGTCGAAAAAGTTGTTCGTTCGAGCATGATACCGGTATATGAAGCAGTGTGCTAGGCAGTTCAGGTGATAATAGACTTATATACCAAGCAGGTCGTGAGACCGCAGATGTCGACATCACAGGTAGATCCAGCAATGCCGGGCGGACAGATACACGACCCGTTCACACACGAGCCACCATTATGACAGGTGATGAGTTGACACAGGTTGATAGAACAGTCAGCACCAACGAAGCCGGGTCGACAACGACACTGTCCGTCGCCGTAGCACGTGGCACCGTTACGGCAAGGGTTATTGACGACACAGTACGGCGTGGCACATGTACGACCGACGTACGCTGACGTACACGTACAGCGGTAACTGGCGACCAGGTCAGTACAATTGGCGCCGTTCAGACACGGCTCAGACAAACATTCGTTCACTTTCCGCTCACAGTAGCGACCTAGAAAGGTAAAAAAATAAACCGCCAATAGTCAACAGCGATCTCTGACAGCTTTGTGACTAATGTGAGCGGTGCTCATCTCCGTTTCTAGGGCCCCGAGTAGGTACTCAGTGCGAACACAGCTTACTTGCTGTATATAGGTGGAGGCCAGACTTCCCGTGCCGTTACATTCCCGGCGGTGAGGCCGGTACTAAATTTATACTGCTTGGTGACAGAGACACATGCGTGGGAACAACTTGCCCAGGATTGTTACCTGGCAGTGTACTGGTCGGGAGTCAAACCAGAGACCTCGCGATTACTAGCGCAACACGCTACCACTAGACTACTAAGCCTTGTGTGCGTCCAAACATCAACGTGCAAACCAGACGTAATATTTCGTTTGTTTTGTTTTCCCAGGTAGCGCAAAAACACAATGTTAACTGAGTTGGGGACTTGAGTCATTTAATGGCCAGTTATACCGCAAATATTTGCAAAAAGATATTAAAATCTGTCTGACAATCCTTTTCAAGTTACAATCACTAACATCGGAAATTCTTATTCGATACACAGTGTAGTGTGTCGCAAAATAATAATAATTGACATCCATTACGTTTTGCATATTATTTTCCTGAAATTAAAAATTTGCACATCAACGCCATCAGTATTAATAAACATGTTTAACATTTTTTTTTCTTGGCGTATGTAGGCCTATAAAAGACTGTGGATTTTGTGACACTTTCTCCATCATCCGAGCTAAACATGTTCAAGCACTGCTGAGCTATCAAAAAATATTGATGCTGCGAATTTTCGTCGGGGAGCCACAAACTACAACGAATTTAATTTAACCGATCAGTCGATGCTGGACATTGCGGAAAGTCAGACTCCACTGAGTCATTTCACAATGTTCACCAACAAGATCAATTGAACAGCCGCATCGTAAGTTAGAAAGTAGCCTAGGTAATGCAGAAACTTGCAATTTTACGACAAAAGAGATTATGAATGCTCACAATATCGATTTTGTCTTTAGATTTCTTCAAAATGAGAGTTTTGGCACCAAATTTCGCATTTTGTGCACGACAATTTTCTGACACGAAACAAATGTTCTGACAATTTTTGCGTCAGCCAAAACTTAGGTTGAGCAATCTTTGTCTGCCCCTTGCCAGGATGCCAATGATTCAGAAGCTGCCAACGTCAAGCTTAGAATCTATGTTACCCGTGAATCCAGGCGGGCAGTTGCAGGTGTATGACCTGTTTCCGTCAACACACGTAGATCCATTGTGACATTTGTGATCCAGACAGTCATTAGACAGAATCTTACATCTTCTGCTCACGTCCTCCCAACCTGCACCACACATACGCATCTAAGAATCCGAGTTACTTTGGGGCATCTTATTCGACTTAGACCCGTACGACAAACTAATAATTTTATTCTCAGAGAGTTTGGTACACGTCGTATTCGTGTGCAAATGTGCGTTTCTGTGTTTATGGCTTTTTACCTTTGACTTTTGGATTGGTTTCTATCGCTGACAGAGTTTAAACCTCGTTCATTTTGTTCCCGGTTTTTTTGCTCATGTCCACGTTTTTTAAACGGTTGCACCTACGACAGAAACCGTATTCAAATATTCAAACTGCAAAGATTTACTGGACCTTTCGTCTGAAATGCAAAATGCGTCTTGGAACCAACTAGCATTTCCGCCAAAAAAGCATCATTATATTTTCTGCACTACCATCAGCATCTATGGCGGAAAGACTTTACCTCGACGGCAAACAATGCGGCCAGTGGCTGGATCACAGGTGTAATGTCCAGCAGCGTCCGTATCACTAGCGACACAGTAGACCGAGCAGTCAGACGAGTAGTAGTTGGCGTCGCAGTACAACTGGTATCTGAACGTCAAACTGCATGCCACAAACAAACATATTCAATAAGATTTTTAAGCACCAGCATTAGACAATTCAAGTACGCTTTACTGTTTTCTACCTGTTTTTACATTATGTCATCATCGTAGACGTGACCCTCGGTCGTCTCCCGAACTGTAGTTGGAGACGTCGTCCAAACCGCCCCCAAAACAGATTCATTCATTCATTCATTTTATTCTTCCAAAAAAGCTGACAAACGCAGCTTATGAAAAATATAGTCAGTGACGAAGTTTGCAATGATATACACATAAATAGCTGTCTCTGTAAAGCATGCGAATGACAAAGTCACGTTCGTTGAAATAAGAAGTTTTGTTAAGCAGAAGTTTGTCATGAGAGCGTGGTCTGAGGTCATAAGATGACGGTTGGCGATCCGGAATCAGGGGCTGAAGGACGTGAGCAAAGTTGCGTAGAATTTTACGGAACAGTTTATCGTCAACAGACTGAAATAGATCCTCAACAGAGGCGGCGTCGTTGTCGTCCAGGTACCCGAGACGTCGGCAGCGCCTCAGCACAGCATTTAGCCGCGCCCGGTCAGCGGCGGAGCACAAGCCTGACCAGGCTGGCGAGCAGTAGGTCAATCTGGAGATCACTGTGAAGATGACCAACTTCGTGGGGACAACAGCAATCCGCCCGCTGACCTCTGAAGACGAACCTTGTCACGTGGACATTCGGGGATGACGCTACGACTGGACCCTCACTGACTACGCGTTAACGACGACCACGACTTTTTTCAGGGAAATTTATAAGCACTGCATCCAACGCCACGTCGTCATTTGCGGTTGACTTGCTCTTCTGTTATACACCTACGGATTAGTTTTTTTGGTTTTTCGACCAAAACAAACGACCGTGTGGAACGCCGTTTTACTATTTAATCCAGAATTCATGATATGTACATATCAGGAATTGCCAAATTCATGATATGTACATATCAGGAATTTAATTCGTGATATGTACATATCACAATTCAGCAATTCCTGATATGTACATATCATGAATTCAGGATTAAATAGTAAAACGGCGTTCCATACGACCGTAATGACGATGATGATAACATTTAACTATATGCTTTTAGCCTTTTACAGCGAAGATTCAATTGCATAAAGTGAAGTCAAATTTTCTTAACAGTGACAAACTAATGGTTTAAAGCGGGTAACTAAAAGTGTCAGAATGCAACGCAGCCTATACACAGTTAGCAAAGACGGCTAAAAAATGGTAGAGAAGTCGACGGACCTAGTCTGGTAGCGGCGTCGAAGCCCGCGCATCGTGACAGTGAACCAGGGCGCCACATTGACACTTCTCGCCGGAGTCAGCCTCAGCAACTGGACGAATCCGTCCACATCATCGCTGCGCGACCAGACGCCGTCATCGTCTTTCACAAATACCTTCAGCTTCACTCCAACGCCCTGAACAACCAGTGCTTAAACGTTGAACGTTGTGTTCAGCTTTTTATGAACAACCCGTCGCAAAGCTGCAGAGCGTCGCCTGCCATATAAAATAGCACAGTGTTACCTGCCACCAGACAATGATAAATCTGTTTCGCCGTAACCCTAGCCAAACAGGTCGGCACAGCATTCGATTTACTTACCCCGGAAGGACGGAAGACCGAGTTGACTTTGATGTTGTTTATCTAAATGGTTCACTTGTCCACAGTCAGTAAGCCATCTAAGTACTTGCCATGCTTGCCCACTGGCCAGTTCGTCAAAACAAAAATTAAACCGTTCTCAAACCAACTCTTTCCTGGACATTTTTCTCACCAATTATGTTACACTAAAAACCATCAGCACATTATGCTCACTAGTACAGCATAAGCAACATTTTTTATCAGTATTTTAAATCAGTGTAGAGCTACCCAGCGTCGTCGTGAATTAAAACAGTAGGAAGGGCAAAAAGTTGCAATTTTCTAACAGGCACCGCAAATTTTTGATAGAATTCCGACAGAAATTGCAAATTTTCGACAAAACTTATGAGTGCTTAAAATTTTGATTTCACCCCTAATTTTTCCCCTCCTTAAATAGTTGATCATTTTTGGAAAACAATTTTCCGACAAAAAGAAAATATTCCCGAAAAATTTTCCGACGACTAAAAATTTATGGTAGACCATTGCCCTTTTCCCTTATCTCCCGGCCACGAGGCCACTAACTGGGAACAAAAGATGTTTAATAGAGAAGAAAACAGACCGGCCAGCTAGGTCTGAAGAACGTTATGATGGGGTTGCTGACTCCCTTCATGTTACTACTGAACGTGACGCTGTTCTCATCATCGTATGCACCGGTTGTATGCGACCAGTAGTGCGAACCGTGAGGACTGTTGCCACTGTTATCAAATGACATCACGTGCGCATTGCAATATTACTATATGAACTGTTTATATTGTTTATCATAGCAAACAAAACACGTATAATTGTTTGTCCGTAACATTTAGTCTGCTACAACCACAGTGAAGGCGCAAAAGTGTCTATAGATGCGGACAACGAAACAGAAATGAGACAAACTATACAGAATTTAGATCATTAAAATCTTTTGTGGCATTTTAGTCACACACAAGTTCAAATAAAATCAAATTTTACAGTACAACAGTGCATTATAAGTTTTATTTAACGATATGCGCCGTATAAATTTACATTTTACTTACTTACTCATTTACTTAATGGTACAAACGTGAGAAAACTTGCCCAGGGTATTTGAACATGCAGATAAACAAAATTTTGTTGTAATTACGTAATTTGCAATTAATCTGACCGTAAGTTGTAATTTAATCCTGTAATACCTGTTACCGCGGTCAAGCGAAAAGCGGAACATGTGATCGCAGGCTCCCCAGCAGAACAGATCGCAGCAGGATCCGCCGTAGTCCTTCTCCGAGGGATTCGAAAAGCGCACCATGTGCAACTTGAGCGTTGCCCTCGCGTCTACCATCGACTCACATGCAAACGTCTGCAACGAACACGATTATTATACTAAAACAGACACAAAATATTTATCCGGCATTTTATAAATAGCCTAATGGCTATTCATACGGTTACCGGTAAATATCCAGCCCTATCCGGGACGGCTATTTATCCGGCAGCCGTCTTGGACGGCCTTAGCCGGTAGGTGCGAGCACCCAAGGGTGCTGTACTCAAATAGGTAAGCATAACGGTAACGATAGCGTGCGACACCAGTGCCGCCGTACAGTAATTGAGTTTATGACTCGGCAGCCTCGCGGAGCCTCGTTTTTGTTTAACCAGATAAATAGCCTGACCGGATTTATAGCCCACAGGCTATTTATCCGGCTGCCGGATATATAATCCGTGCGATTAAGATAAGATTTCTGCCACTGTCAATAACAACACATAAGCTTAACTTTGAAAAACGTAACAAATAGCATGCGTGCAGTAGTTTAATACTGTAGGCCTACTAACTACTTTTAAACGTAGCCTAGTAGGAATATTTGATAATACGTAGACTATAATAATCGCATACTAAGTTCAGTACTTTTAAATAAAGTTCCCAATGACTAGACGCACCGCGAGGACAAAAATTAAATCTCGATGTTCACAAAGAAGTCTTGAACAATCTAAGATTAGGCATATGCGAGTGATTGTACCATATTAGAAAGTTTATTATCTACCGGTAACTTATTAGTACACGTGGGGTAATTTGGGCCGGTATAATGGTATAATGGCATTTTCTTGGCCATTTGCAAAACAAAACGCCACTTCGTTTGCGAGATAAAATACAATACTAAATCGCTAGCCGGTCAAATAGCCTTTAGACCGCTATCTGACTGGTCAAAATGAAAAGTTGCAGTCGACACCTAGAGAATGACATTAAATGAAGTGTACGCGCTACTGAGTAAAATTCGCGTGATTATTGTGGTGTAAGGTTTAGGGCTTAGCAATAAAGTTCACACAGATTAGGGTTTAGCGTTTTGAAAAGATTTATGTGACAATAATGAACATCAAAAATTAGCGCAGAACATGGGTGGTAAATTCGAGGTTCTTGCAGGCAAGCACTGATGAAAACTTGCCGATCGGCTATTTGTGATGGCCTATTTGCTAGGCTTGAGGTGCTAGTTGGTTGACTGGCATATCCGTGATGCTATGGCTGAGGTCGTCAGTTGATCGGCTGCCACCGTCTTCGCGGCGGTACGACGAGCACCCGGTAACGCTGCAGGGACACGGTCTTGGCCGCTATTTACGAGGGTCGTTCGATAAATAAGTTACAAAACAGCGTCATTCTGTTAGTTTTTTAAATTTTAAAAATTTAAAAATACGCTTTTTAGGAAATTGTGAGTTTTATGACGATGACGTCACTGTGACGTCATTTATAAACGTTAAATACAGCGACGTTGCCACTGAAATCGTCCCGTAATTAACAGCGTGCCGTTATGCAATACAATACAATACAATACAATGGAGAATTCGCACCCAAAAACTGACAAACAGTCAGTTTAATTTAGCACATAACCTGAAAAGAACTTAAATGTTCAAAAGAAAAATGAAATGAGAGACACCGAGAATAGAAATACTGTTAAATGTAAAACTGACAAAATTCGAAAAATGACTAAAGTAAAGACAATTAAAATGTGTGCTATTAAAGTTTTAGCCAAAGTTAACAAAACTAGCAGTCTATTACTTCGTCATTTTTTAACAAAATCAAATTTTATTTGGCAGTTAGATGTATCAGGTTTCTGCAACTAAATGTGTAAAATTCCAAATTAAAATTTTAAATTAAAATTCCAAGCCCTCGCTGAGAAAAAAGCGAAAACTTCAGGGGGCTACTTTTTTCTGCCGCACCCTGTAGATAATAATTATTTCATTTCATCCAGCCGCCTAGTATCAGGTGAAACCGGACACGATTGCTAATTGTTTCCAACACACTGGATTCGTGACGCCGGACGTTAATGAGTCGGCCCGCCGTGGTCGCCTATACAGTTATCCCGTAGCCAGTGCCTGAACGGCCAAAGCCAGTCGTGTCAGACGCACGAAACAACGGACTGGGACAATCTCCGCTCGGCTGCCTTCAGAACCGCAGATGACGTTGTGTTTGTTGTATTTAATGACTTCTGCGCAGCTGATAGTGCGGTGGCTGTAAGTGAGAAACGCGGAAAACGAGGCAGGCGAAACCTGACTTAAACCACTGCTGCTTGTATCAGTTTGCAATGCACCGGTTACACCCCCTTATCGGGGTGCAACGTGAGGGGGTGTACCCAGAATCTTGGAAGTGTCCCCCCCGCCGGGAGGGCTAAATAAATCTTTGATCAAGATCGAGTCCGACAGTATAAGGTTTATGGGGATATTCGTGGGAGTTTCCCAGACAGGGGTCGTCAAACGACATTGAGGTGGACGACAACGGCGACTTCTCGCTATTTCGGTCGCCACATCTTCCAAGCTATTGCAGGCAGGTCCACCATTGGTAAGCTATGCAATAGCATGGAGCCTCTTACGCTACTTCCAAAGACCACGAAACATGTGACCTTGAATAACTGAATGACCGTTGTGCGATTATTCCTCATATTCACGCTATTGTTATGAGATCGAGGGTGTTTGACTTCCAAAGTTTATTGAGTTCCAACTACTAAAGATAAACCCATACTATCAGCGTGAAAACAAATGACCTTAGGTGAACTTCAGCAACGTTTGATCGTTTGTTTTCGCGTTTGTATGTCGGAAATTCATTGTGTGGTTTTCGAAAACAACTGCGTACGTACAAATACGGACACATGCATGTTTTCCATGCTAACCATACTAGCGAAACGCGGCGGCAACGTTGTTTCTTAGCGGTAGCTAGGCCTATGTTTCTTGTAAACTCTCATGCAGACAATGCACGGTCACAATTTACAGTAGCCTATGGTACAGTAATTGAATGCCGGTGAACTTACTTTTTGTTGCTTTTGTGCATTTGTATACATACAGATGTAGTTAAAAACATCAACAACAGGACGGCATTAGAACTGGTTAGGCAACGCCAGAAACCGGCCGGCTCGAGGAGTCGAAAGCAAGCACGTCCACATAGCTCAGTTCACTTGCGCCTTTTGTCTTCTGCTCAGCAATCATGGCATGTAGACCAGCCCGGAGCAGCTGTTCATTGAGTCGCGCTGTGAGACAGCAGGGCCTATAACATTCGTCATGTTCGAACTGGTCAACGGGTGGTCATAAACTTTGTGATAGATTATTGTTTCTTAGACATTTTAAAGTCACATTTCAAAGTCATGTTGAGTTAGAATGTAGTCGTGCTGCGGCTGGCAAAATAAAGCAATTCATTAATGAATATGTTGGACATTAATTCACTTGATGTCTTTAAACATGTACGCTTTTGTGCGCTTATAGACAGCATACTTCGTGTTTTACCACGAGATGCACATAGTGCAAAGCGCGGCATTGCTATGCTATGTTGTCCGTCCGTCTGTCCGTCTGTAACGTTCGTGAATCTCCTTGGAGCCGTAACATCGCCAATCTACACCGTGGTCCATAAAAACGTGCCACTTTTATTTTTACGACAACTTTGGCAAATGTGATCCGATTTTAGTTTTGAAATGTGCGCTGCATCCAAAAATTGCTAAAAATTCACTAAAAATTTTTTTTTGAGAGGTTTAACGTCGTTCAAGGTTGTCAATGTTGATAAATTTAAAAAAACCTGTCACCAGTGCTTGTAATGATAAGCAGCATGTATGTACCTATCTGCAACCGTTTTCACATTATTCGAGCCAATAACGTGACGTCTTTTTAGGGGGTACCCCTCTTTGACGCCCTCGTTCGAAGGGAACTTTTGCACCCACGGGCACAAAATTTTGTCACGATAAACTAGATACCTTGGGGCAGCCCATTGAAGATTTTGTGATCCTAGCTTGCACCGTTTTGATACAGATCACGAGTGTGAAAGACGGTCAAACAGACAGACAGACAGACAGACAGACAGACAGACGGACGGACAGACGGACGGACAGACACCCAGACGATGGCTAAGACGCGCGAAGCATTCTGCTGTCGCGCGTAAAAATCCGTTATCGTAAAAATAAAAGTGGCACGTTTTTGTGTACTCCAAGGGGAACAACCCCAAAATTTTAATGGAATAGGGGTGGGGTCGCCATTTTAGCATAAAACCTACGGTATCTCTGAAACGGAGGAAGATAGGATGGACCAAGGTTACTATAATTAATGACTAACAGGAAGTTCTACGCGTGCCTTAAATTGACACCAAAATCTTGAATGACTTTGAACGTTGTTGCGTCTTTCGGAGCTGCAGTGCAAGCGAAAATTAGAATGGTGATAGACCCATGCATCTAGTATTCTTTAATTCATTGTCGCCTATCCACTTATCCATAAATACTTGACCTTGAATGGCTATTTTACGTTAAAATTCTACTTTTTTGCACTGGTATGTCTATAGCTCTGAAACCTGACTTTCAGTTTGGACACTTTTAAACTTTTGGTACAGTAAGTGTCGGTTAACTTTAAGCCGCAACGAACAGCTGCCGCATCGCGCGGTTTCCTTGCGAGAGCACGGCTTTCTGTACACTTACTGTAAATAATTGTATTTTTTTTGTCTGTTTCCGTGCAAAACATAGTCATGTTTATTCTTTGTTCTTGTGCGTTTTTATATTTTTTTTTCTGTGTGACTGGTGAAAAACATAGCCTACATAAATGTTTGTGCTAGGTCTATTTTGTCTTTAATAGTTGTGGGGTTTGTGCATGGGCAATAGTCTGTTTTATAGAAATAAATTATCAATTACGTATTGTGTGAAATCCAAGATTGCACTGTTGCATGTAATATGTGTGAGTCCAAAATTTGACAATATTTATTATTATGCATTATGTGTTTTTTGGAGTATTTCTAATTCTGCTTTAGTTTAAATTAATTGTGCCTGTTACATGTTTATAAATTTTATTTTGTAGCCAGTATTAGTCTCGCTGTGTTCAGTTTTATCTGCCACGCAATAATAAAAAAGTACTGTAAATTAGACTTATAAGTAAACAGTATGCTAAGAAACTATTAAAATAATTAGAGAGAAAACATTAGGATGAAAAAGAAAAGTTTGTAAGTAGTGCGACTACTAAAGAGCTGCTTGTTCTGCGAAACATATCATTGGTGTTAAAATGCTAGATTTTTTAAAAAAACTACAATACGTTCTGTGGAACGAGATACATTCTGTCCCATTGCCACGCTGTAGGCCCCCTATAGCCCAGCAGCTGCGTATAAGGGGGTAGATGCAAACAGGGCGCACTTATTTTTCATGGGGGCCGAGTTGTAGTCAATTTTGTCCCAAAATTCGTGGCCATGGCAAAAAAGG
>Ga0209671_1005533_pt1 | contig 12805 bp, 5 predicted proteins | sample WorMetHERISLAND2_2_FD_187401 | JGI IMG/M metagenome (GOLD analysis project Ga0209671, IMG submission 187401) | Marine gutless worms symbiont microbial communities from Max Planck institute for Marine Microbiology, Germany - Olavius geniculatus... | ecosystem: Host-associated > Annelida >... | reverse complement strand
GTCGATAATTTTCGATTTATTATAAATAAACTTGGACGGACCCTGATGCATAATCTTCTTGGCAAATGTAAAATAATAATAACGTTTTGCATAAGCCTAATTAAAAAATTACAAGTGTAGGTTACACATTTTCTTAAACGACTACGACAGTGTTAGCCGTTGCAGATTGCATTAGCCCCATTTCTTCTGCCACATTGATAAATACCGCTTGAGCGCATCAATCTTTTTCGCCGTGGACAGTTTCCCTCCTATCTTAAAAGTTACTGAAATATTAATGTAACACGGCAGTCGGATAGCATGCCACTCAGCAATCCATTTGCTAGAATTGTTTTCGCTGACAGCAACTTGCACGGAGGTTCGTTGCGTCTGCAGTTTCAGCTAGGCTTATATATTGCTCGTTCATGACAAGCATTTTGTGCTACGCTAGGTCACAATTATTCTATTCTAACTATTTTAACCCCATCGCATCGAATCACCTATGATTAGCCCCCCCACTCAATAGTGCCATGGTTAGGGTCCCGCACAGCCTACAAAGGGTCGCAAATGACGGAAACTGTAAGACTGAAAAAACGGTTTCTGTATAGAAGGGAAGGCAATCTTTGCAGAAAAAAATCTCGCAAGAATCGCAGGGTCACTGATTCAAAGAGATTTAAGAGAAAAATTTTACTGCTGTGTGATTTCATGGTATGATTTAGTTTATAATGTATTTGTGCAATCTGCGTGTTTCAGCATGCTTCCGATCGAAGAGAACTTTCTTCGTCGATTTCCAAGTCGGAAAACGGTAACACATCATCGTATATACAGTCACTTGAGAATACGATCGATAAAAATACACCGTCAGCCAAAAAAGTAGGCCTATAGAGAACCGATATTCTGTTACAACTTCACGAAATATAACCAAATCTAAAAAAATTTTTCAGTGACCCACTACACAAAAAATTGCAAATTTCTCGGCAAGCGTTTTGGTAAAAAAGTTACGCAAATCAGTCAATATTTGGTTTAAAAATAACTCGGTGGTCTTTTTTGACTCGCAGTGCACTACGTTGAGGTGCGTACAGAGCGACCTAACTGAACTGAACCGAACTGACCAATGAGCGAGCAATAATGCATTGCTGGTCGCCCAGTGGTCGGTTCAGTTCAGTTTAGTTAGGTCGCTCTGTACACCTATACGGGATGGCTGACGTCATCGTAAAAGTCGGTCGCGAATTCTCGCCTTCTCTCGCGTGAAATGTGTGTCGCACGTTAACAAAAATAGTCCCGCGAGACAGGCGGCAATCAAAAGATGCGGAAGAATTCGCGGAACAATGATGTCAGATGCTGCGATGTATGCGCATGCACGTGCTTTTGTTTTTTTTCGGCTAGAAAGTACGGTAAAGAGGGGGAAAGATTAGGAAAAAACGAGAGACCGCGCAATTATGATCAGTTGATCACCAGATCGAGACAGAAAAAAGACCACACAAATTGGGAGACTGGAAGCAAGATGTCAAACGTTAGCAAAGAAGCACAGCAAGAATAACTATTAATGAATACTAAAAAATTGCGTTGTTTTTGAACCGTATTAACTCACGTCTGCTAGCCAGCTAACTTTTGATTTAGCAAGGCTGGCCGCGCAGCGAGGAAGGATCGTTGTCGTTCATGTAGCTTCCTAGCTTTCTCCATCTCCGCTACACCTTTGACACGTCTGGACGCATCTATTCATCACGAATCGGCCTGTAGTTCAGTCAACAATGAAACCGTCGCTCAGATTCGTCGCGTAGACGACTCATTCCATAATTTACCACGTCTAGACTGAAAGATCAGCGACAGACAAAAACAGCTTCCTTTTAACGCCACTGAACTAATTGCCCGTGTCAACAACTTGGATCGGTCGCCAGCAGGGATTGCAATCCCGGAATCTCAAAATCGTCAATCCCGAATTCCTCCCGGTATTGAAAAAACGATTCTGGAATTGTAAGCTAATCCGCAGACTTGCTAGTGTTGCAACTTTGAAAACCATCAAAGACACGTTTCTAAACTCCGTTTCAACTAACAGTTATACCGGTATAGGTTCTTTTGACTTTGTTTGCCGTATTATCTGTGTAAACTGTTTCCCTTTTGTTTGTGCAGCTGTCGAGAAAGAATTTTAACGACATATTCATGCACTACGATCCAGTATGTATTTTCTTCATAAATGTTAATTTTTAGTAGACCGTGCCTATGTAACGGTCGAGCTATTGGCTTGGTTGTCGTCTTTCCGTCCGTCTGTATGTCTGTCTGTAACGGATGTACCCTGGCTAACGGGTAGGTCATATGGGAAAAATTTGTACACGAATCCATATGTGTTATACTCGGGCTTGCAAAATTTCAGCCATTTAGTGTAAGGAAAACATTTTTAAATTAGGGGTTAAATGGAGGGGGGTAAGAAAAATGTGCGCTTTTTAACGGAAAACTAGCCATATCTTGGAAACGGTGAGAGATACGGCCAATGTTACTATTAATCACTAATAGAAAATGGCCTACGCCCTTTCAGATGAAATGAAAATCACCGACTTTGGATGACTTAGAAAGCTACTGACAACCGGTACGGTCGGCTATCCTAGCGACAGCTAGACTTCTTGTTACTTATGTGTGATGAATATGAAAAAAGCGATCTTCTGAAGCAGTGGATTTATTTCATCAATACGTCCAGTAAATAGTGGTTCGTTTCTATTCGGCATTTATAAACGTTATTTATTTTTTTCAAGTTTATATGTTTTACAAAATATTTCTCGTAACGTTTGTCATATCCGTGAATGCATAAATGCTAACTAGTTTAATCGTACAGCGGGTGTTCTGCAGACGTTACTGTACGTAGGCCAAGATGCACGGAGCAAGCACCGTGCACCATAGATCACGCAGATTACGTCGATTGTCTGCGTGCGATCAGCAGTCGATCTTATAGACACATCGAGCCGGTGGACTTTTTTCCACTGTGCACCGACTGTTAGCCGAATTGTTCCCCGGTGAACTGACGGACGGCCGCGAAGTCGTTCGGCCGATTTCGAGCATCGAGCAGCTATCGATCGTGCTTAGCTGAGCGAGAAAGACATACACTATACAGCAAGCACGTTTATCCATTCGGTTGCAACTCACAGAACCCGTCACAGCATGCTTCGACAATGCTGAACTGTTGTGGTTTCTTCCGACTATACAACGATCGACTTGGGGCCGCGGCGCTGCCAACGGCAATCAACCGGCGGGCGATAGCGCGAGGAGAACCTATAGCCCATTAACTTTTAGTGGCCACTCAGACTCATCACTCTGTGCAGAAACATACGCCGGCAGGATACCGACAACCTCGAGCGTCTATTCGGCGGAAAGCTTAGAAAGCAGAAACTCCAAATGGTCGACGTGGCTTAACTCGCGCCCGATGTTCTGGATTAGGGTTGTGGACTTTTGTGTGGAGTTACCCATTGCGCTGCGAACGTGTAAAGATAATAATTATTACTTCAAATAGTTCTCATGTTACTTTTTCGACTTATCACGTATAGTAGTAACTTAGCCAGGCCCGTTTTCTAGAGGGTGGCACTTTGGCACTGTGCCAAGGGTCCCGCGCCCCAAAGGGGTCCCGCGCTACGGCGGTATCATTCATTCATATTCGTTTAATACATTAACTTGTCAAAACGCAAGCATGTGCACAATATAGGCCTACCATACAATGACGCAACGGACGATGGATCGATTGATCAATCTAACCAATTTTCATCGTCTTAGGGATAAATTATTGAGATAAATTATTGCTACAACTTGAACTCAATTAAAAGGTCTAGAAAATGTTGGGGCAAAGTTAAAGTCTAGGGTTCCAATCGTAGGCCTAAAAACACAAATGTTGCCATCGTTTCATAAATCATGCAGTGGTTGTACAAAATTCTACCAGTGTTTGTAAAATCATTTTCTGCCATTTTATTCCGAAAGCTGCACAACAACTGGTATAGATTTTGTATGCTGTGATGTTTGAACAGGACGGAAACGGGTTTATTGAAGGCAAAGAATTGACGGCTCTGATACGCGATATCATGACCAGATCGAAGCAGGTAAGCATAAATTCTTGGCGAGCTTTATTAACAGCCAAAAGATTCTTTGTATAGTCTGTTTTTTTGAATTGCCGAGAATTATTTGACTGAGGTGATATTGTTGTGACGTGTTCATTGCGATATCTTTTTTTCTGTTTACTGTTTAGTTAAGCTTAGTTATGGGACAAAGCTTAGTTGTTATCTTAACTGCCGTTTTTTCTGGCGAAATACAGATATGCCGTATAGAATACTGTAGCCTAGCTTTGTGTCAAGTTTAGTTTTCTCCGCAAGTTTTTGTCTGTATGAATAGGGCCTACAAGCGTGATTTCGTGTCCAAACATTGGCGTCAGCTTCCCCAGTCGTCGCCACATTTTATTACAAATTATTTTTTTTATCGTAGTCCGTACGCCGGTTGCCGAAAAATAAAATTGTTTGCCAATAGCGTTCGTGTTACACAAGTCAGCAAAACGCGATAATATTAAACGGGTAAATTCACAGATTAAACGCTGTGTTAAAATAGTGCGTCTTTCCAACAAGAGTTAGACTAGGCTGTAATTTGATATGCTGTAGACCTAGTTAAGTTCGAAGCCATTATCCATACGAAATTCTTAGATTTAAAGTACCAAAGTGAAAAGTGGTCGACAACGGCATCGTCGTTAGCAGCATCTAAAACTTTGTAGTGCCCTACGTACATCAAAAAAGACAAGTGCATTAGAAATGGAACAGCAGGAAAGTGTGAAAATTCGCTCTAATTAGTTAGACTTCAGAGAACGGACGTATATTAAAAAACAGCAGCTTCCAGTACGCCTGTCAGCATGTCATTAGCAATACGGCGACGTATAGCTATATGGGAATGCGTGGAAATAAAGCGATGGTGTGTCGTGCATACTCGTACTTAGTCTATACTTATCTACCGCAGATCTGCGTCCGCAGTCCCAGTACAGAATAGGTCCCAGACACACTGCAGCCTGCCTGCGAAACGCAATCACTCTGGATGGATGTAACCGGACTAGAATCCATTTGCCATGAGTGCAACTGCACGTCGACATCAACCGGACAGTGCGGAACAGTCTATAGTCGTCTCAGTCGTCTGCCCTGGAGCAGTGTAAAATTTTCGTTCGAATTTGCTGCTAGACTCCAAAATGTACATGTTTTGTGCGCAATAATATGAATCGACGCGAGTAGGCCTATGCGTTGTCTGTTAGAGAACAGTGTTCTCTTTTGCAGCTTTTTAGCAACATTGCCGAATATCTGCGGAAAAGAACCGTCGCAGCTATTCCGGCCGAAATTCGGGGACATGTTTTTCTGGACTCTGTCGCCGACAGTGGCGGATTCAAGGGGGGCGGCACCCCCTCCTTTATCGACCGGATGCATCTAAAAACATATGAAAATTTTGCACCAAAATGCGTTATTTTTGCATCATATTTTCCAAAAATTTTCTGGGGAGGGGGGCATAGCCCCTCCCCAGACCCCCTACCCTTTCGCCCCCCTATTCTCAGTTTCTGGATCCGCCACTGGTCGCCGACAAATATATTGCTCCACGTACTTAGACTACTAAAAGCACCAGAATTTTGTGATCGATCTATTGACGAATTCTCTTAGGGAAGTTTTACAAGAATACAAAATTTGGGACTGAAAATCCCCGCTTTGGGGAAATTTAGTGACAAAATTGGAATTATGAGCACTCTTGATCTTTTTTTTGTCGAAAATTTGTTCGTGGGAATATTGCAACTTTTTTTCTGCCCCCATTTTTACCCACGACGCCCCTCTGAACGCACCATCGTAGGGCCTCTTCGATGCGGCGCAATATGGCAGGTGTGCATATCCTGTTCTTCGCCGACAATACTGTCTGTAGGTATAGATAGACTTACGTGTATCACGTACGTCTCGATCCTGACAGAGTATTAATTAGTCGGTATATGAGAACATCGGAGTCTAATATTTCACGGGCTATATACGATATCAGCGCAACGAAACAGCTGCCACAGTGCTGCTAAACAACCAAATAATGAGACATGCAATGAATGTAAAAAAAATATCAGTCTAACCGGTAAGTTTGTGCGTTGGTAGAATGTGGAAACTGTGAACAACAATGAATGTGATGCTGATAATTAACTGCGATGAACAAGATGATTGCAAATAGATCGACGTGCATTGACAGTTTTCTGGCGTTTTCACATCACAAGCCAGTGAAGAGACGCATTTTAGAGATCTACGATAGAATTTTCAGTGATCTTTTTTGCAAAATTTCCGCAGAATGAGTAAAAGTATTTCAGAATGTGACTTTTGAAATACTGTCACTTACACACTCTCTGAAATTAATTCAAACGCGACGTTTGTTAATAATATTGTGTTGATGCCTTGACGTTTTCTTCCCGTGTGACGTTTGTGTGAATGCTGTTGCTATCCTGGTGTATGTAGGAGGTGAAAATAAAGGACGTGGAAGACTACAAGGAAGCGGTGCTCAGTGTTTTCGACAAGAACACCGACGGTCGCTTGTCCAGACGAGAACTTGGCCTTCTGCTGTCCATCGAAATGTGACAACCGGCCACCATGTTGGCCCAGTGCTCACATAATCTGCGGCCGTCCGTATACCTATACACTACATAGCGCAACCACGTATAAAACCCTTTTGAACTGAAAATTTACCCCTTCCCTCGGGAACCTTCACACAAAATTATTATTGTTCTGCGGATTTTACTTTCGAGTTAGAAGCATGCGTGAGACGGATGGACGGGCAAAACCCACATATATATGCCTATTGCAGCCTATAAGGACGGCCGCATGGCAAATGCCAGCACGAGACTGTTCATGCATTCCCCGTCCTTCGGTGAACACAGACAGAGTGTATTGTATTTTCTACTGTTCGTGTATGGATGAATGACAAGTATCGGAGTAACGGTTCTGTTAATACTGTCATTACATCAACTGTACGCTCGCACGGTAGGTCTATAAGCCTACAATATGACTTTGGCGACAGATCTGCATTGTACTTGTATATAACGTATTTGTTATACACTGTCAATGAATGGAAAAAGCATCTCCGAGCCTGTGTTTGCACAATGGGCCAACATTTCGATCAATTTTACTGCAGGCAGCTGAAAAACGAAAAAGTTAGGTGAAATGTCAGTCAAAGCATCAAAAATGTAAACAAAATGTTTTTTGTGCATTATTTAGATTAAGTAATAATACCACTTTGGGTAAAATGTAGGCTAATATTTCGTTGGTTATTATTTCCTCAGGTAGTGCAGGAACAGACGTTGGGTGAGGTGGGAAACTGGATGATCGTTTGATGGCTAGTTGTCTCATAAATATTCCTACCAAAAATTATTAAAATCTGATAATCCTTCAAGTTACAATCGCAAATGTTTGGGATGTTTTTTGAGACACAGTGTAGTAGGCTACTATTCTGTGCGTCATGAAGGCCGGTGAAAATACAACTTGCAATCTTTGTATTGAGCAAGAAAACTCTCTTGGTTTATTATCTGCGTGCTCGTGCTAAGCTTAATTCTGGCTACAAGCCAGAAGACATAGACCTATGATAATCTATAACAATAGATGTGAAACTTGGATTTTCTGAGGAAAAAACATACAAAGTGGTGACAACAGGATATCGCAAAAACTGTGAGTGAGAAATTCTCAAAAGCGGACAAAGTCAGCTACACGGATTCTACTGCAAAAAAGAAAATCGTTGGACCAGCTCTTTTTACAAAATGAGAAGAAAACTAACATATGATGCACATAAACTAAGATAGGCCTGCGAATGAGACAAAAACATAATAGTTGGGACTACATCAGAGAACCGAAAAAAAGTTGGAAGGACCGGCAGTGCAGCTAGCAGATGTACCACTGTCTTAGCCAGCCAAAATTGATCCCAACACAAATTAGGCTCATTTCCCGTGGTTCTGCTAGGATAGTAGGCTGAGTTAGCCTGAACGCATAGTAGGTGAGGTTAGCAACATGTCACCATGGCTGTTTGCTTCAAGATAGACACGAAGTGTCAGCGATCAACAGAAAAGCGACTGAAGTGCTTTACTTTAATTGCCCAACAACTGCAAGCACTGCATGAGCATTGCTTTAACACAAATCCACTCACGATTAAACAGCAACAGAAAGAAAACCACTAACTACAGAACGACAGTGATGACACGAGCACATTTAACGTGTATAATGTTAAACAAATATATTCATTACACACATACGCCAGTGTACAATGACCATCCAGTGCATAACTGAACCCACGGTGCAGCTTGCACACATACCACCGCCCAATCAGCCCGTAGAGGCTATAGCATAAATAACGAAACACTTACGTTAACGATACCAGGCAGTGTGCGAGGAAGTAAACTGAGCAATTTTGAAAACGATTAGCCAAAATCATGGCCAGTGGTCAAGAGCTAAAAATGACCATCCTTCACTACGATGATAAAGGCTAATCATTTTCAAAACTGCCTGCATCGCACGCATGGTCGACTTTCTTATGGGCAACCTGGTAAACTTGTGATGCAGTATGCAGTAAAACGCCTATTCGTTTGCTGCGCCTATGCTGTTCACGCTAATACAGCAAACTGCATCAGTTAACGGACTACCGCAGCCTACCGACATATTGACAAAGATGTACAACACACATCGGGTTACGATTAACCGATGCCTAAAACAAGACTGCATGTGTGACATACTAGGCACTAGATTGACAGCGGCCGTCTCAGCCAAAGACAAACTGCGTTATATAAACCGGGAGCGAAAATCAAAAGGTGAGCGTGAAACAAATTTCAGAGAACCCCAACTCCCACAAGACAATGTGACATTCGACCCCAGAATATTTCAGTCAACTGGGCCTGAAATTAAACCCTAAAATGAAATAAAAACTGGAGAGAACAACGACTTGTAACAGAAACCGAAATACATTAATTAGATCAGAACGGAAGAGTAGCGGAATTTAGAATGACAGCAAATTTAGAAGATTCAAATGAATCAGACCAACACAAACTACAATATAAATTACGAAGCTCACATGCTGTTAGAATTTTTTAAAAATCAGTTATTATTATTATTATCTACGTTTGGTATCCACAGTGGCTCAAAATAAAATGTCTTGTTGGACAAAATGTCATTTCTGAGCAAGATTTTTTTGGCAAAATTCCAGGATATGAATTTTCCAACCTGGAAATATGGCCTAAGTTTAGACAATCTAGGCAGAATGCACATAAACACATAATAATGGTAAAGTAAGTTTTACCTTGCAATGATGAAACTTAGATAAGGCAAAGACCAAAACTGTGAGATCAAGATAAACAGTGCCCTCAATTCATAATTCATTAGCATAACTATAAACAAAAATAACCAACACAACACTATGGACACTTTAAAGTAATCTATATACAGAACACGTCGAAAACGGTGTGACAAATATTACAGGTTGGTCACTAAGACCAGATTCTGAAAAGTTACCTCCAAATGGAGACTGCCGTATGATCCTTCCCGAGACGTAAGAACCATATTGCAGAGCTGATCTCCATTGCTTTAGCCCTCAGCTAAACACCAGTTTACACTGCAAGACCACGCACATGGGCTAGGCATTGTGTTATTACATGCCTGTTTACACCATAGTTTTGTGCCTGCCCATGAAGGGAAGGCCAGGACGGGTTGACCTGGGTTACATACCAAGATATTTTACCTGTATGCCAATGATCATCCATACAAGTACTAACCGGGCTCGACGTCAATTAACTTAGTTGATATGGTCAACGGCGTTAAACTGCCATCTCCTGCTAACAGAACGAAACCGCAGTTTAATGCACGAGACAACAGCCAACGAGGAAGTGAACTGATAAATAAGACAGACTTGTGACAACAGTGAATGTACATTTTGCACCAGACAGAACTACAGCAGTTCTACGAGCAATGCATACTAGCAACACAAAACACTACTACGTTATGTGCATTGCGCAAACTATAACAAAAATTAAACTAAACTACATGTACTGTCCAGTGGTTGCACATTAATAAGACAGACATACACCATGTCAAACAGATAACAGCATCTGGTTTTGCCACATGTAAAGTTGTAAAGATATTTGGTACATCAGATTCTGATCATATGTCATCTTATTGCCAACTGCAAGCAGCCACTATACTGTGTGAAGCACATTTACAAATTGCCTTTTACTGCTGTTTTGGATCTGGATTAGTTCCATAAAAATGCAGCAACAGCTTTTTGCCCAGAGATAACTACAACCATGTCAAAATGGATTTCAAAAAATACACTAACCCAGTAACCCACCCACGTTTCAGCAAAACTTATAATTTGAAATCTCCATTACACTACAGCTCAATTCAACCTCACCAGAAAACTACAATGCCATTTATTATACTGAACACAGTGTCTCAAAAAACCATCCCCAACATTTTTGACTGTAACTTGAAAACCAATTATCAGATTTTGATAATTTTTGGTACGAATATTTTTAACACAACTTGCCATCAAAGACCATTCAGTTATCCACCTCACCAGAATTTGTTTCTGCACTACCTGAGGAAAACACAACCAGCGAAATATCACTTTTTTTATCCGATGTGATATGATTGCTTAATTAACATAACGTATAAAAAAACATTGTGTTCACATTAATTCTGACACTTTGGCTGACATTTCATCCAGTTGTCCATTTTTCAACTGCCTGCAGTAAAACTGCTTGAAGTGTTTGCCCACTATGTGAACACAGGTAAGGAGACGCTTTCTCCATTCATTGACAGCAGTATCGATAAAGTTCTGCTCCAAACCAAACAACCAATGCAGGCTGTACCAGTCGCTTCTTGACTTTGCAAACATTCCTAAATTCATCTGGTAGACACACTGCTGCATGACAGTCAAACCTTGTAATAGACCGGCTGTTGGGGCCCACAGATTAAGATAGATGAAACTTATTGACGTTTTTTCAATTCATTTTAACACGTATTATGCTTGGTCTGCTTGGTTAGACGTTGGGTGATGTGGAAACTAAAACACTTAATTAATAGCCAGTTGTGTCAGAAATATTTCTGCCAAAAATTACTAAAATCTGCTGATCTTTCTTCAAATTACGATCGATAATGTCGGGGATGTTTTTTCAGGTTTTCTGTTTATATTTGGACACCCTGTAACGTATATCTGCACACACATAACTATACACATACATACATGCACATGAATCAAATTTACTATTACATATATATATACACCATAACAGAAAAATCACACCAGAATCGGCATTAGTCACTAGAAATGGCTGCCTTCTAGTGACCAAACATCGTGATGACTTTGACAACTAGTGAACAAATATCTAAAGCACTGTGCTGAGAACATAAATAACAAACAAAGCCGGCAATAGACATTAATAGAACAGACACTAAACAAAAACCGACCACTCACACATCAACAGTGCTACCAGAACATACAATGTGTAGATAAATGGCATGTTTACAAACAAACATTTAGACATCAGTAAAGCAGACAGCTGAGACAATAAAAAGAGGAACACATTTGCCCTGAAAAAATGATTTTTTTTTCAAATACACAGACACAGGTTATGAAAATTTATTGCATCATCTGATATCATATTCAATCATATTCCAGCCCCTTCAGATAAATTCATCAAAATCCATTCATAACATTTTTCGACTTATCCTGCACACAAATGCACAGTCAGAAACACGTGGCCTACTCAACAGAGGTAATAGTACGGTAGAATATGACTGCAAATTTGTGGACTTGTACAGACCACAGAAGATATGACTGACTGACAACTCTATGTCAAATCTATCTAGGTAAACATCACTTCAGCTTTTAACTTTTTCAACTGTAACATGAACAATGTATAAATAAAAACACATATATACACACCATAAACCTCTTGAAATAAAAACTGACAGCAAAACCATTCAGTGGTCTGCGAACTTGGGTCCATCGGTATTTTTAGTTTTTTTACTGTAACTTTATGTCAAACGTGGTCCATTTGCTACAAAATTTTGTGCACATTGTGTCACGGACAATGTAAACAAATGCTGCAAATTTTGTTACTGCTGATTTCTACTTTCTCGTGTGTGCATATATTGTGGCTAAACTGTATGTACCGACATACTGTATGTACCGACATACAGTTTAGCCACAATATATACACACGAGAAAGTAGAAATCATACAGTCAATAAATTTGCAGCATTTGTTCACGTTGTCTGTGGCACTATGTGTACAAAATTTTGTAGCAAACAAATCACGTTTGACAACACTATAGTAAAAAAACTAAAAATACCGACCAGAGCATGGCTGCCGTTAGTCTTTATTTTAAGAGTCTATAATACACACATAAACATGTGCTTGCACTTAAGTTTTCTTTAACAGGCCAATATTTGATATTTCCAAACATATTCTACCATGTAACTCGTTAATTCTGTGTGACATGTAAAATGTTAGTGATCAAATAAATTCATTCCTTCATTCATTCAGTAATAATAATTGTTTCTAACACCTCACATTTATTATAAATGCATGTGGCACAATCATGTTGGTGCAAACATTGTACATAAATGCAATATAGGGTGGTCCAAAAAAACCAAACCTGTTTGAACGTTGACAACTTTGCGACGATTAGTGGTAGAAAGGCGTGTGATATGTCAAAAGTTTCAGGATGCTTTAGAGAAAAAGCGCCCGACTTGCATAGTGGATCATTTAAATATTTTGGCCTAATTTGCATAAATAATTATTACCCGCTGAAATTCAGCCGAATTCGACTGTAA
>Ga0209671_1005532_pt1 | contig 12807 bp, 11 predicted proteins | sample WorMetHERISLAND2_2_FD_187401 | JGI IMG/M metagenome (GOLD analysis project Ga0209671, IMG submission 187401) | Marine gutless worms symbiont microbial communities from Max Planck institute for Marine Microbiology, Germany - Olavius geniculatus... | ecosystem: Host-associated > Annelida >... | reverse complement strand
AGTAAAGGGACAGCACTTTGAACATCTGCTGTAACTTCTGACTATGATGTTGCTAATCAACAGTTCGTTCAACTTCAAACGTTGGCGTTATAACATTTAATGATTTCGTAACTGACGTTGTTGGTTTGTTGGAGTACTGCAGTGCAGTTGCCTCTACTGTTAGTGCCACAGGAAAACCTCAGCTGGTACTCTGTTCTTAAAATTTCTCGCAAAGTAACACATGCTATTAGGTGCTGATTCTCTAACGATTATTTTTGTCAAAATCTATTGCTATTGAATCAGGACTGTTGGAGTTATTGCAAAAGGTAGCAGGGGTCCGGTTTTTTTTTGAGACACAGTGTAGATGGATACCATACCACTGTGTGCAGAATACTTCCAGTGCTGTCAGCTGATGTAGAGAAAGTGGCGGAATTAAAAGTCTTCATGTCACTCGAGTCACTGATGAGTAACTAAAATCTGTGTTTATTCATTGTAGATCAGTATGTGTGCTTTCACTTAACTTGTACAATAATTCAATCATTCTGTTTCAATTGTGACAATTTCTTGTGTCCTGGAGTTTTCATGCTTTCTTTAGTTCTTTAGTTAGTTTTATTCTCGCACTAAGACTAAACACAAACAAATAGGCTGTGATGAAATATTGTTGTACTCTTTGCTAAGCTGTTACGTCATCGTCGTTGTCTTATCATTGCATTATCTGCAGAAGTGATACAGTTATAATTACCGGTTTCGGCGGTCTTGTACAGTTATTGTTATTTGTTAGTAACTTCACGGTCCATGGCTACAGATAGTGAAGCATTGCGTCATTCCATTGTAAACTTTCATGTCAGCATACACTGGCACTTTTCTGACTACGATATCCAGCTGTCATTTGTAGACTAGGAGGTGTTAAGCTAAGATGTCCATATAGTAATACAGTAATATGGGAGTTTACACTTTCATTTACTGTACAGAATTATGATTTGTAATAATGAGTGAGATGACAATTGACAGCAAATTACTTGATGTTTCCATCTGCAATGGTTTGGCTGCAATTTTCAATGGAAAGTTTCAAGCTATAAGCGGCCGTATCTCGGAAATCGTGAGAGATAGTAGTTGGTCATTATATGTGAGATTTAGGGTTTCCACACATCCTTGAAAGTACTGGAATTTTTTTCTGTAAATTCAGCAGTCTTTGCAACTTTGCATGTTTGATAGTATTTTTTGCATCATTTTGAAATATATGTAAGATAACATGTAAATTGTGTTCGTGTGTATGTGTTACTGTCAGCATCTTATGATAGTTCATCATCTGCTCCAGCAACGGATATGAGCCTTGACTTCACTGAGCCACCACCAATCAATATGCCTCGAGTCATTCCTGCGCCTCGTATGTCACCAACCGGCTCAGAAAATCACCTACCATCTAGGGTACTGCTATGTGCTTGCAGTGTTACATCGATCGACTAGTTACTTTGCTGTTTTAATATAGGAAGATTTTCCTTTTCCGTACTACACTGTGGTCCATAAAACCATGCCGCTTTTATTTTTTGAGTAGCTCCTTACAGCATTGGTTGATTTGAATAGTTTTTGGCGTGCAACATCAGGAAGAAACTTGACGCAAATGACTGTACATTTGGCCACCTCACTTTTTATACTGTCGCTACACTACTTTATAAAATGCAGGTTGTTGAGCCTGCTGTTTGCGAGTGGTGTCAACGTTTGCTGCTTGCATTCATGCTAGGGGAGGACATTTTGAGCACATGCATGTGACTTTTTCAGATACAATAGTTGCCAATCATGTTTATCGCTTTTCAGTTAATCATTTCTGAGTCGACTCGTGCGCTATCCAATATGAATTCATTGTTGCAAATGGCCAAATTACGACTTCTGCATTTCACAAGGTAGTGTAGCAACAGTATTAATGTCAGGTGACCAAAACTACAGTCATTTGCATCAAGTTCTTTCCTGATGTCACATGCCAAAAATTATTAAAATCAGCCAGTGTTTCACGAAGCTATTCAAAAAATATGGACCATGGTGTGTATTTATTGCACTGGTTTTTGACTAAGCTGCAGACTGTAGAGCAGCTAAAAGTAGAATTTGCTGAGTACAGAAGGTGGTCTGGTGCATCAAAGATACTGACTTTGTTAAGTGTCGTTTGCTGTATGTCATGCAAGTTGTGCAAACACCAGTTCTCATCTACCCTGCGGAGTATTTAGAAGCGGAATTTACTAAGCACACACAGTGGTACTGTTGTCGAAGCAACTGACTTTGTTGCCTGTCAGGCGTCGTCGAGTGGCAGGATGACACCGATGGGCGTCGATGCCATGCTGTATGCTACGGTTTCCCGAGATCAGTCACCACGCAATAGACCACAGCAGCAGCAGCAGCAGCGGGCCGACCCTGTCACAGTTTTCATGCAAAGACCAGCAGCAACGCACAGCACTGATGTGATCGGTGGAGTTGCTACACATGAGCAAGGTGTATGCATAGTTAGTCATTATCTGCGAGATCTAGCGGTCTCACGCATCCTTGAAAGTTCTTGAAAGTTCTTGAATTTTTTTCTGTATAAAGTCAAGGCCTTGAAATTCTTTGAAAACAGGGTTGGTTCTTGAAAGTCCTTGAATTTGAGTTTCTAGATCCTCGAAAGTTTTTGAATTTTTTTCAGGGTAAACTGGAGAAGATTACCAAAGATAGTGACATATTGCATAATGTGTAATTTTTTACTAATCATATGAACTAATGTCGACACTTTGTCTTTGAAAATTAATGTTGGCAATTGCTGAAAATTTTTGATAAGTCTTTGAGTTTTATTTCATGCCTACAGTTGGAACTCTGTGATCCATTAATTTATATTTATTTATTTATTGTTTTTTGTTCTTAGAAAATAGTTAAGTGATGCTTGATGCATTATGTTCGTTGGTCAATGTGTGTTTATGTGTGCTTTTCCGTATGCGTCCGTGTGACATTTTACCTAGATCATATAGATTATCTAGATTTTTTTACTTTACATTTATCGATTCTATCAATTTGTTAATTGCTATGTTTTTATCACTGTGAATGTGACTATTATAATGTGTTATCATATTATTGGCCTAGAGTAAAAACTGATTGATTATCAGATGTGTTGGCCTCGCTGCTTGCACGTGGTAATAAGCTACGAGATGCAATGATTGTTTCGTCACTGGACACAGGGTCATCTGGTCACTCCTCGACAGTCAACACTGCACCTGCTCAGCGGTATGCTTTGTAGTTTGTTGATGCTGATGTTAATTAAGGTGTGCCCAACTGCCCATTAATTGGGGTGGTTGTATGTCTGCATGCTGCACTGCACTGCTGCTTTAGTTGTTTATTAGCATGGACAGTAGATGGCCGGTCGCATAACATTTTCTGGCATCATTTATGCCACTTTGCAATAGCAAAATGCTTCTTTTCCGAGTTCTGACTAACTAGTAGGACCTCAGTTTTTCGTAAGCTGCGGAGTTTTTCTTTTGCTGCAGAATTTTGATATTTCTGCTTAATTTTGCAGAATTTGAAAATTTACTGGTGATTAGTATAATTTTTGACTCGATGATGTATTTTTATCATGGAAAAAATTTTGCTGAACTGCCAAAAGCTGTGGTGGCACAATCGTAGATCAATGCAATGCAGCATGACAAATTGCACTTTTAAAACGAGAAAAAGCTAGGTAATTTCTTTGTCCATTGCTAGCATAATTCAGCACAATGTCACTATGCCAGCCAGCTCCTCAGAAAATAAAGTTTTGAACACAATAGAGCTTAGTTTATGTACAATCGGAAGATTGTGGTGAGCTGCGGAATTTAGACGATTTTGCCGCAGTAAGCCGCGGAATTTTGCGAACTGGCCCGCGGAATTTGGCACAAATTTTCGCAGAAAACTGTGGGCCCTACTAGTTAGTGTGCTACAACAATTATCCACACCTGTATTTTTGTATATTAAATTCTCTCTTATTTTTTGAGTTCAATACTGCCTCTAAGTTGTCGTGTAGAGTACACAGTATGCAAAGTTTTGTTCATTCATTGTATTTGTAGTATAGTTGTGAAATAGGTTTTTTGTTTTTTTTCGGGAATATGTTTTTATTTTGTGACATATAGTCGTGCTGTACTGTTGTGTTTTGCAGTGACTTGGCTAGCAGTGAATTGCCTCATAACGACATTGATCTCACTCATCTCAACATCTTGCTGGGAGATCCTTTATTGGAACTGGTACCATGAATTAGTTGCTTATTTGTTTCTGCTTTATCTTGGGTCATTTCTCACTACACATGTGGTTGATTTTGTACAATAATTACTCAGTAATTAATATGGCACGTAATGTCACGTGACCATTTATACTTGATTTTGATACATATATGTGTTTTAATGGCTTTTTTTGTAATAAATTTCTTTTAGACTTAAATAATTGTCTCTGATTTTTAGCTTGCTGAAGTTATAGCAGTAGTAGGTCTACCGGAGTTTATGCTGAATTATCGTGTGCTGTATACGTTTTTGTCCATCGTTTGGTATTTTTAGTTTGGATGTTGTCAACATATTATGTTTTTTTACAGTTCTACATTTTTTGCAACTTGTTTGCCTTTGTGATTATTCTGCTCGAAGTTTTTGGCGCCTGACAGTTTGCCGGGCTTGACTGGTCATCCAAATTTTTGATAACAACTTGCCACCTAGCAGGATCTAGAGTCTACTGTAGACCACAAGGTTTGAGATCTGCCCAAGGATGCATGTTTAATTAAATGGAACATCCGTGGGTGTTATGCCAGGTATTATATACAAACGTTTGATCATAGCCAGTAAGTGGACATAGCAGAAGCCAAGAGAGAGTGATAGAGAAGCAGTTTATTGGTTGAGTGTTTGACTTCTGTCCGGCACAAAGGTTGGGCAGATTAGAAGAGATAATTAAAAATAGCTGGGAAATGGAAATTTAAGGCATGTGTTAAATAATTATTACGCGCGAAAGCAGCTATGCTTTCAGCGCGTCTTAGCCATCGCAATTCTGTCTGTCCGTCTGTCCGTCCGTCCGTCTGTCTGTCTGTCTGTCCGTCCGTCTGTCACACGGGTGGATCAGGCAAAAACGGTCCAAGCTAGGATCTCCAAATTTTCACCGTTGGCTGCCTGGAAGACTCTAGTTTCAGGAACCGTAAAGCTTTTTCGTAAATTCGAGGGGGGTCACCCCGAACGAGGTCGCTAAATGAGAGGGGGTTGGTCAAAATTTGTGATTTTTGGCCAATAACTCGTTGTATCTCAGTAATGGTGCGAGATAAGGCCTAGGTTACTATTGATCACTAATATGAAATCGTATACTGGCTGTCGATTGGCGCTGAACTCAATGACCTTGGATGACCTTGAACGCCAAAATAGGGCGTTTTACGGATTTTTTTCACGATATCGGGCTGCGCAAGTTTATATCGTTCACAAGGAGGCGCCACCATCGCCAACGCCACGCACCTATGGCCGATGTGTATTATGGTCCCGATGGGTCGAGTCCAAGTGATATGCGATTTTCGAAACTATAATTACTGAACTGGAAATGCTGTAGGCTTTCGCGCGTCTCGTGAGCTTTGCTCAAATTTCTTGTTCAGTTTGTTATGGAATTAGTCTAGTCTGGGTTTAGTTTAATAGTTAGTTTCTGTACCTCTAGTCAGGTGGTTTGGGTCTTTGCACACAAGCACATTTTCTCACAGGGTTTCTTGAGTTTGTGACACTTCCGTGAGTTCATTTACTAGTCTTGACTGTCTTGTTCACTTTGCTCCATTCAATTTGTTCTTTTATTCGCTTGTTACTTTAAAGAGTAATTGCTAGTACCTTTGGAAACTGAACTGTTCATCTAAGCATACTGCACCTGGGACAGCTTCTGATTCACAATAACAATGTGACAATCACTGGCGATATACAAGATTGTTTTTTACGTTACCTTACATTACGTTAATAATAATAAATTAAAGTTGCAAGTAATCACTTGGTGGTTAACTGCATGGATGTTTGTATCTCTGTAGGGGGTGAATGGTGGCTTGGAGATAAGTTCTTCACCTGATAATGATGACGATGATGCTGATGATATTGATCAGCTGCTGACGCTGTCTGATGTTGATGCATCGCTACACAGTCTTTCACTGAAGCACCATCTTGCCATGAAAAGCGTATGCTTCGTTATTTCACGTGCAGTCTTGTTTGAATTCTTATGGTTTTGAGAAATTGGCGTTAGGAGAAATCTTAATCTATGACAGTGATTTTCAACCAGGGTTCTGCGGAACCCAAGGGTTCCGCGAGCATCTGCGAAGGGTTCCACGGCTAACTAGTAAAAAAAATAACCTAGCGTGCAAAATTACGTCAGACCATGTTATAGACGTACTATGCACCGAATGCTTAGTTCCAACTTAGCGTAGCCATTCATCCACCTATGTATAGAGTGTTGAATATTTTTTTTGTTAACAATGTTAGAATATTTGCGTTAAACACCGAACACTAACTTATTAGTGTCAGTGTTAAGAAATCGTGTGTCCATTTATTGAAAGACTTTCTTTCTTGAAACATTTTGCTTGAAAAATATAAAAAGCTCCACCCACCAGCGCATGGTGGCTGAGGGGTCCAGACCCCCTGAGCTGTCAGTTGGTGTAGAACATAAATCAATTTAATGATAATTTTTGGGCCGTTGGCGATCGCCTCAGAAAGCGTTTTTGGTTACGGGGAAAATAAAATTGCTAAATAATACGGTAAAATTAAACAAGTCTTTTGCTTGCTGCTTTATCATCAGTGTTTGAAGGTTTTGCCCCCGACTCTCTTGTTCTTTGCCTCTTGACTCCGCTGGGGACATCGGTCCCTAGACACCATACAAATTCCACTTTGCTGCTGGACTCGCAAATCATTGCATGGGGTTCTGTGAGTGATTGTCACACTTGTGTAGGGTTCCGCTGCAGCAAAAAGGTTGAAAAACACTGATCTATGACTTTTATTTCTGCATGCATTACAGCTGTTAGATCATGCATTTGCTTTCATAATTTACTCTATTTTATAAACATTTTCTGTCATTGGAACTAACATTTTGTTTTATCTTCATAGCCCCATTGCTTGCAGTTTATTTTTCATGTGCCATTACCAATTTTTATTTGCAATCTGTCATTTCTTTGGTTATTCTCTCCAGGCTAGGCTTTATGCTTACTTGTTTTACAGTTTCTTTCCAGTATACACAGCTGGTATTGAGTTGGACTACTGTAGTTTTTTGCGGCATCGTGGTTTTTGGTTTTCTTGTTTGTGGGTATGTGTTGTAGGTATATCTGGATATTCACAACACTCAAGTCCAAGGCCAACTGACCAAACCCAGAGCCAAACACGATCAAGGCAGGGACCATTGAACCAAGGCCAAGGCCATCCCATAATGCATAGGCTTATGATAAAAGATGGAGTAATGAAATCCCAAATATTATTCAGTCTCAAGAGAGTCAGTGTATCCACTCCAGGCAGGAGTGAATGATGGGTAATAATGGTTGCAGGACTCTGATGCTGAGCTGTCAAAACTTTCTCCACATTTACAGCGTCGCAGTCTTCGACGTGATCGTAGCTGCAGTCGTAGCCGCAGCCGTAGTTCATCTGTCTCTCTGCATGATCCTGGCAATCAGGTCGTTCTACATTTTTACGCAAAATTTATGCCATTTTCTGCACTACCATTTCACATTGATAATAATAAATTAGTTACCCCCAAAACCTGCTAGTTTGTGTTATTGTGTGAGAGTGACTGAGTCCCACACCCAAAACAGTGGAAATCATTTTATCAAATTTTAAGTCGACCGATTGAGGGGTTGAGGGGTTACGGATGTTGGAAGTCCGGTGTTTTTCCATTGACTTTGATTATGACCCTTACAATTGTGTTATGCACTGTCGTGTTACGCTGTGATCTGATCACAGATTAAAATGTTTTGGTATGATATGTTATTCAAACCTATTGTCTTCAGTGCCATTCATCTTATGCCTCATTGATTTAGATAATTATTATATTCTGCAACATGTTTTGTGTACTTGTGTTACTGTTGTTTGACATTTTCATGTGGGTCTAGCATGGCATTTATGATATTCTTTTAGTTTTTCTGTCAGCAAAATCACATAAATCAATGTTTAATTGCATCAGTGTGTTTATCCAAAGCTGACTGAACTGTGTTGTAACAGCGTCCACGTTCGCGACGTTCATCTCATAGTTCTGATAATTTAGTCAGATCCGCTGATGCTAAGCCTCGTCGCAGTGGCCGCAAGTCTTCTCAGGGCCGCGAAAGACCATCTCACAAACTCCGACGAGGGAAGCGTGCAGCGAAGAAGAGAGCAAGTTCTAGTCATTCGGATACCGACAGTGAGGCTAATTTGTCATGTCACTCGGAGGGGTCACGAGTTTCATTTGATCCAACACCTTCAGACACTGAAGTCAACGACCACGGTGCGTCTCTTTAGTTTATTCTCTGGAGAATGGAAACCTGATTTCTGCATTAACTTTAATTCTCTTTCATACATTTAGTAGGCCTTTTTGCCTTGCTACTGCTGATGCTTTTTACTAATATTGCTTAAAACTTGTCATCTTGTAAACAGCTGCAAGGAGTCACAGATTAATATCCAGTTAATGTTTAGTGGATTCCAGGATATGTGGGTCTGGAAGGCAACACAGAAGCTGACCTTGAAGCCAAGAGAGGCACCACATTACCACAGTCCTCGGCATCTTTTCTGCCTGCGCAGCTGTCAAATGGCATCAACAGAGTGTCACTGACAACAGGTATCACAGCGACCCACATGCCAGAATCGCCGGCAGTGTCAACCAGTTCCAGCACTGGCAACGCGATTGGGTCAGGGACCAGTGCGTCACATGATGGCCCAGCTGCGCACTGGTCATTCTCCGTTGCTGGCAGGATATCTTTAGATATCTTCACCGTATCGGACGCTGGGACTCTGCCACCTGTCTACACTGCACCTGTCTACACTTTCCTCCCAGACAGATGTCCCTTCGGCCAGGCCCGAAGGGACATCTGTCTGGGAGGAAAGTTTAACACAGACCCTCCATGCTTGTGGGATTTCTTGGAGCAGATTGGGGTGGTGACACACACCCCTGACTGGGAATGAGAGAGAGAGTCACAGATGATCAAAAGTATGTTTCTAAGTTTGTCATAAGAGCTGCAAGAGAAATCTTGTTGGGGCAGGGAGGGCACCAGGTCACTAAACCAGACATTGGCTACAACTGCTAGTACTAATGGGATCTTGAATTTCGCTTGGCTTTATAGCTAAACAAATAATGATAGAGCTGGTACTGGTACTAATACTGTTGGTAATTGTTTAGCTAGCAATGAATTAAAGTGCCAAATGTTACATCTTGCTGTTTGCTTATGCCACCGTGAGCATGATGCTTTGCACAACTGGTACTTTATTGTAGTTCAGTAAGTAACTTTTTACGTCATTATTTGTTTTTTTGTTGTGCTATATGTAGACTTAGTTTCTTACTAGAAATTTTTTCTTGCCGTTTTTATTTGGCTGTTGTTGATGTTATTTTACAAGATCGTAGCAGTCGAGTGGAAACTAAAGTCGACGGTCTGAGCGTTCATCGTCTGAGGCTACTCGGTCGTGTTCACGTGGCAAGGGTCGTGGTCGACTCACTGAGTCTTAGTGGTACCATTGAAACGGTACCAGTGAGGGACACTCGACAGCATAACAGAGGCACTAGAGGCAAACCGCCAACACCCACTCGGACTGTTAACATAAACAAAAGGTGCTTTGATGGGTTGTTGATTGAATGAACTGAGATGAATGTGCTTACAGTTGTTACAGCATTTCTTTATACCACTTTGTTACATGATTAATTAAAGATATTTTAGCAATTTTTGGAAAAATTGAATGGTCAAATTTTAGTTACACTTCTGTTTCTTGTGAACAACTTTTTAGCTTAGTCGTCAGCAAATAATAAAATGTCATTTTGCAGAGAATTTAAGTTTTCTTTACAGGATTGGTTGAAAAATATGCAGTAATTGTAACTCCATGCATTTGTGTGAGCTGTTAGCTTAGTTTCTGATAAATTTCGTAAACATGCATGTTCTCAGCTGATTACAAGTGTCTAGTGTTAATTTTATTAAGTAATTATTGGCCTTCCCAAGCCAAGTCATAGGACCTGTACGCCTGTGCTGATCTAAGCTTTGTTAGCCCTCAGGCAGACAGCAGTTTACACTGCAAAGCCACAGATACAGGGGTCGGGGCGGAGGTGGTGGCATCGTGTGGTCGTCACTGTTATGTGCCTTTTTATGCCTGAGCTTTCACTGGTACTCGTTGCACTTACCCACTTAAGGAGGGCCAGGCTGAGTTGACCTGGGTGGGGGGTTACATATCGAAATGGTTTTCTCATTTGCCGACAGTCTTCCATCCAGGTACTAACTGGGCCCAGCATTGATTAACCAACAATGTTACCAAGTAAGGTAAACTGCTGAGCTGTTGAACATTGTTGAATAAATTAGCGATTTATTATTGGTGAAGCAATTGAACAGATAGCAGTTCAGATGGTGTGGAAATGAATTTCTAAAGAGCCAGGTTTTGAGATGCTGGTGAAAGGTCATCAGTGACTGATAGAGCTATGTAGCTGTACGTATGCGTTTGGTCCAGGACGTATTTTGTTGAGTATCGGTTTCCTGTCGTTGCAACGTCTCGTGACAAGCAGCAACCGAACGCAATGGCAACCGAAGTGATGCGCGTTGTATCAAAGAAAGTGTCTGACACACGTATGTGATCTGCATGTTTTGTTAGCTCTAGTTTGATTTCTGCTTTTGCGTAAAGCAGGTATTGTTTACAAGTAGGAAAACATAAACTGCAGTTGCAAATTCTGTAGTACATCATGTGTTAAAACATAAAGCGTTAAAACATAAATTGACTGTATTAAATAATCAACTTAAGCTTTGTATGTTTTTGGTGAAAGTCACTGGCTAAACTTTTTATACAACCTGTATTATTAAAATTGTCTTTTATTGTTAGGCAGGAAAATGAAGGATTAGTTGATTGATACATGGTTGTTGTGAAGTTTTTGCTTTATTTTCATTAAAAATGGAAGTCACGAACTACAAAGCTAAACTTATGTGGTCTAAAGAATGTTTGGTGCCCATTTATTTTCGTGTAGTGGTCAGTTTTGGTCATCGGTCAGCATTCCCGGTGATGTTTGATGCCGAATCCATTGAGAAATGGTGGAAGTCCAGTCTTGTGTTTAAAGTCTACTGCAAGCTTCCAGCACAGAAAATGGTCAGTTCTGATGTCTGTTTTTGTTATTGCTGTCTTTTGTCATGATTGTGGAAGCCAGCTTTATGGCATTTGTATAAAATATACAGGGTGGGCCACAAAAAATGTGGCACTTTACTTTTGTTCATATCTTTGCCAATTAACGATCGATTTTCAAAATTCTTTCACTGACACACTCTTCGGACAATTTGCAATATGTGATTGTTATATATCCCACCACACCGTAAATGGATCTCTGCACTACCTTGTGAAATGTTAATAATATATACATGTATAATGATAATAACAAACAAACATTTTGGTAAAATTGAAAATAAAACACTTCAGATCAACATTGCGGTGAATGGTCTGTATTACACTAGACTGTGTGGGTATAACGTAGTCTAGTGTCGTACAGATCATTCATCGCAATGTTGGTCTGAAGTGTTTTTTCATTTATTTAAGTGTTTGTTATTATCGTTAGGTTTTCTTACATTTATGTTTCACAAGGTAGTGTGAAGACGCACTTACGGTGTGGTGGATATATAATAATTACATTATTGCAAATTGTTCAATGTTCGCAGAGTGTGCCAGTAAAAAAAATGTTAAAATTGGTCAATAATTGGTGAAGATATGGACAAAAGTACAGTGACACGTTTTTTGTGGCCCACGGTGTATGTATGTTTATGTTATTGACTCTTTGTGCTGTAGAATTAAATCCTTCTGTTGCTGAAAATTCCTCACATTGTTGACTTTTTGGTTGACTGTAGCATTTTATTTGGCTATAACAGCCTTATTTATTTTAGATGATAATTTGATATTTTAGATGTTAAGTTAAACTTGTGATCTACGATGTGCTGTTTTATTTGTGTAACATTTTTACTGCATGGTATTTTATGTAGAATCAAGAAAGCAAGCAGAGACCCAGATTGTGCTGTAAAATGTCTGCTAAAACAGTGCATGTTTTATGATTTGTTACTGTAGGCTGTTTACATAGAGCACGTGCCCTGTTTGAATTTCTAAGCACATCACTTGCTGAGTCATTGATTTTGTTAATATGCTAACAGCCAAAGCTGGTTGGAATGTGCTCTCTGCCATTAAAGTCGATACTTCAAGCGGATGCTCTGTTCCTGGGCACGACGCTGGAAATGAAAGATTGCTCTCAGGCTGCTAGGCGTAACTCCAGTTCGACATCTGATAGTACTGACTGGTCTCTAGTTGGTCACCTAAAGGTTAGCTTAGTGCATCACCTTATTAGATAATGTCTACGTTTATTCTGCAAATATGATGAAGTAGGTAAGTAAGTAGGTTAAAAAAAAAAGGTTAAAGGTGCATATAGCTCTTAATGATCCAATCTCAGAGCTACGGAGCGTCACTTTTCGTATGGGATCACACAGTGTTACCTGCCACCCGACAGAGGTGAACGCGCCCTGCCTTAACCCCAGCCAAATAGGCCGGTACTTGATTTACCTACCCCGGAGGGATGGAAGGCTGAGTTGACCTAGGCGGTTGGTTACATCCCGAGATGGTTTACCTGCCCACAGGCAGTCACCCATCGCAGTATTAACCGGGCCTGGCGTACAGTAACTTCGCA
>Ga0209671_1005530_pt1 | contig 12808 bp, 6 predicted proteins | sample WorMetHERISLAND2_2_FD_187401 | JGI IMG/M metagenome (GOLD analysis project Ga0209671, IMG submission 187401) | Marine gutless worms symbiont microbial communities from Max Planck institute for Marine Microbiology, Germany - Olavius geniculatus... | ecosystem: Host-associated > Annelida >... | reverse complement strand
CATTATCACAGTCCTACAATTATACAGGTCCTGCTTTTTTCGTCGCCCTTAACTTTACGTATGTCTATTAACAAGTGAAATTTGATTACATATAATTCGGTTACAATAACAGATGAATTTTACCTCGACAGTCATTTTGATTTAGTAAGATATTGGTCAACAGGAAAAAAACGGACGGAAGTAAAATGTTCGGTATCCGGTAGTATTGCTGTATAATATCTTGACAGTAGATCGGTTGCGCCTGCGGTGATTACCAACTGGTGCTGTTCTGTAGTATGTCATGTCGTAATAACCGCGTTATTATCGACGTGACCGATCCGACATGCGCCGCAGCATTTAGTAAATCATCATTTACCAGCACTATAATTCTACGCAAGGTAGGCTTAATAGTGGAGGGCAGTCTTGTCTCTCATGCCCCTGTCTTTCTGCTACCGAACTGTTTCCGTGTTTGCAGGTTACTCGCAGAAAAGCAACGAGAAATGATGAAGTGAATGGACACATGTTCACTGATGCATGTTTTATTCCGTACCAGTTCCATAGTTAGCACTAGCTGCATGCATTGTAGCCTATCTAACATGTCATTTTATTTCCGACGTTTATTCGTGGACTTTGTCTGTTACGACCTTATTGCATTTCGGCGCATTTCATCAGCCTTTTCGCGGAAAAACGTCGTAGATGCAACTCATCTTAGTTTCTAACTAACTACTAACACTTTCTTCGCCTGTTGACGTATACCACAAATAACACAGTCACTCATAGCGACCTAACCTGGAGTTGAAACTACGATCTCTTAATCGCAAGTCCAACGCCCTAGCCGTTATGCCACTAAGCATTTTAGACCGTGATGGAGCCCAAGAAGCAAGAAGTGGCGTTTGAGAGCGATGAGTGTGCAGTCCGCAGGGATGTCTGGCTGGTTGGTAGGTAGTGGGTAATAAAATCTCATATTGTCTGCTGGCAGCGGTCAATTCATCACGTCTTGAACTAATTCGACAAGCAACAAATTGCATTCTTCTGCAACTCTATAGCTCTGAGCTCTCTACATAGTTCTGTTGTCCGACTAGCCGAATGATGTTCTGATCGATCAACTGGAAAACGTCGTCAGCAGTCACTGTAAGCTTACCGATGCCAGCAGACAATGTGAGATCTTATTATACCCACTCAGTCACTGCATGTACTGTATGCGAAGATGCGCCGTCTGTCTTTTTTCCCATTTACTCAAGTCTGGTTTCCACGCAACGAAACGACATGAATGCGAATTATTTAAGTAAGATAGAGACTTTTGGTTTTTACCGTATGATAGCATAGAGTCTCTAGTATTTCGTAACAAAATTTCATGCCATTGGGTGAAGGGAGTCCCCACGAACGAGGGGAAGAAAAGAGAGGCACCACCTTAAAAGGCGTTATTCTACCGTTATTAGCCCTTCTAACGTGAAAATGGTTGCAGATAGGCACCGACAGACTGCTTATCATAACATGCACTGGCGACGCGCTTCTTAAAATGTCAAAATCGATGACCTTGAATGACCTTGAACTTTCAAAATTGAGGATTTTTAGTCGCGATTTCGCGCTGCGACACACATTTTAAGAGTGAATTGTGTCGCAATGGCTGGGGATATAGGCCTACCGAGAAAACCTGCGTACAAAATTTTCGCCATTGAATGTAGATTTTAGCAGTGTAAGTCCTAAACTCCTAAATCCAAGAAAGCCTGCGCAAGCGGGTGTCAAAGATAGGCACAGACAAGCTGTTTATCATAACAAGCACTGGCAATTAGCTTCTTAGAAATGTCAACATCGTTGACCTTGAATGACCTTGAACCCCCAAAATAAGGATTGTTAGTGATTTTTTGCGATTTTCTGTTGCAGAAAAGTAGACTGAGACAGACCAAGATTATCTGCGAACAGAAACTGCTATAGGCTCTCGCGCGTCTCATACGCATTAGCCCAGATTTCTTGTTCGTTCTTGGCATTTGTCAGTGCTCCCGGAACTTTCTGTCTAACGCAATCGAACCCGCGACTTTTACGTCTCTTCTTGCTCGCAAATAAAAATACGAACACACACATGTGCTACATTTGTGGAAAAGACGCACCGGTACTTTGTTGCGTTTTCGCCCAGTTACGGCGATGGCTTAGCCTCACGCTAACATCGTTGATCGCATCAACGAAGTTACTCGACGTTGAACCAAGTTAGTACCGACTACCGAGACGGGTGATACCGTCTTTATATTCAACCAAACCACCCAGGCCGACTGAGTCTGGCCATCCCTCCATGGATAGACAAAATGAGCACTGATCGCCAATGATTACAGCCAGTAAGAAACGGCAAGGTCTGCGTAAGAGTACATCGTGTTACCAGGACTGGTGGCATACTGATTCACTCTCACACTCATTCACTGAACCGCTTGAACGGAGATGGGTAGTTGCGCCCTCCAGACATCACAATCACCGGTCATGTCCCAGCCAGCATCTGCAGTGAGCTCGACGTCGACATCTAGCTGCACGCCGGATCCACGTACATGTATGTCGAGGACGACCACGCGGACGCTTCCAGTCCGGCCTGTCATCGGGTCGGTCACCTACACGGGTATTGACTGCCAGAGAAAGTGCTTCGTACGCAGGAACCGATTCATTTCATTTCACTTCATTTCATTTTACTTTTTTGTACCGATTTTGCTATGTTATTTTCTGTTTTGCAATGGCGTTTGACCGTTGTTTAATAAAAGATTACTTACTTATTTTCGTACGTGGCCAAACATCGCGATACGTCTGACGCAGATTCTGCTGCAGATGTTTCACTGTTGGGTCTGGTTCATCACTGACGCATTTGTCACGAAGTCATACCAGCGTATTCCAAGGAGCCTTCGCAAGCATCGGCAGTCTCAAGTTTCTGTTTGTCTGATTTTGTTAGGGTCTAGGTCTCCATTCACTGTTGCATTCGATGAAAACCATCGGGCAAAAAACGCCAGTCTGTCCCCATCAAATCGAGGGATTACAGCAAACCCAAAACAAATCGAAGTAGTGGAGACCGGTCTTTAATGCATAGACAAAGCCCATCAGCGTCGCAACTGATCGCGTCAAAAGAACATACACTTTGAGGATTTGAGTAGAGGGCAGACTGGCACTCTAGTGCTAGACTATACTCTACAAGCTTACTTTATCTCTATCCATGGAGAGTAATGTTCACGTCACATCTCTCGCTAATGTTTAATGTATACGCAGCGTATAATGCTATGGAGCGCCATTAGCTGATTCTGTGTCGGAATCTGTAGGAATGCTTTTATCATTGAAAAATACTGTTTTCGACATGCTGCTGCTTTACCCACGTGTTTTTATTATGCCCTCTTGATTTCGAATTTTCGATGTGCAGTAAACACCAAAGTCCGAAATTCCGCTTGTTAAAGATTGATCATTCTATTGCACGTTTTATGTTTATTTTTTTGCATAAGATCAGAAATAAGTAGTGAAATTAGTAGTACCAGTACGACTTGTTGTGGTGGGCAGTCGTACAAACATTATGTACCGTACCGCGCGTCAGGGTGTTTCAGACTTTGATTTGCTGTGGAAGTGTACAGCATGTTGTACAAGAAATCGCGTGCAAACACTTTCTCTATTTTGCGCTAGACTGACGGATGGCTGTTTGACCACTTTGTGGGTAAAGTGTCCACTATCAGTCAACCAATAAGACCAACTCAGCCTGCCATCCTTCCGGGGTCGGTTAAATGAGTAGTAACTCATTTATATGGGTTACGAAAGGCGGGGACCTTAAAGCTGACTGAGGCTGCCTGGCCGGCCTCTGCGCCAGCCTGTGTCTGCAGGCTGTACGCGGTGGCTGTGCGATCGGCGGCTCTGGTCAGTGACAAAAGCGCATTAGAGACTTGTACGCGTAATGCGTTATACAAATTGACGATCTGTACCTTTTTAGTTGGGGTTTGGGCTATAACGGCAAAAAGAGCTTTTCTGAGAAAAACCAGAGCGTGTGCTCGCGCTGGAACGACTAAACTTCTGACGAAAATTTATGCAGAATTCGAGTAGTTTTTCGGAAATGTTCATGAAGCAAAAAAAACACATTACTTAGTCCACTGAACGACATCAGCTGTTTTAATAAAAAATTTTCTAATGTGTTGTCTGAATAATCACATTTTTATTAAACGCAGACGTTTGGCTAATTTCATGCTTTCATTGCTGAAATACAGAAACTTTTTCTAGAGGATTCTTTTTTATTGGCGTATTCTTTAGATTATACAGACCGACAGCGTTTAATACAAAAGAAGTAATGGTATTGTGAATCGAGGCGCCGAAAATGAGGAGCAATTCGAAGCGCACCACCTCTGCAGCTGACACTTGATGAAGTCTGAGTGTCTGGGGAGCGTCGTAAGCTCGCCTAATGTACGAGTTTCCGAGTATTTTGAGGCCGAGAAACGCATTAGATCTTTTGCCCAGCAATTTGATATTGTTGTAACTTTTAGAATCTTGCAAATGGACAGCGTAGGCCTCCTGCCATTGTGAATACGATAGCTGCAGGTACGCTATACCGCGCAGTACTGATAGCCTATCACAAACGAAGCCTTGCAGACCGTTAAGACTTCAGTACGCGCAGCAGCAGCAAGCTCTGTGCACAAATTGTAGACTGTAGCAGTTGCTGCTACTGCAGTAGGCCTACCAGCGATGCGCGTACGGTCGTCGTTTGCGCTCAGCTGATCTACCAGACACAGTCTAGACACACGACTGACTCTGTCGGTGAATTCAGATTGACGCGATCATGTCGCTGACAACTTGTTCTAATCTCATCAGATTCTGTGCGCTGGCCATTCTACTTCTCGAGCCGCACTCGTTGGGTACGTCTACTGCTATTATTACTGCCCGCGGTAGCGACCACAGTAACCCTATTGTTTCTGTCGCGAGTTTTTTTTCTCTGAGACCTCGATAACTCAAGAACTTGATGAAACTTTGCACGAACATGCACCTCGACAACCTCTGAAACTTTATTGATTTTAAAAAATAAAATCAAAGATCAACAGGTCAAGGTCACAGAGGTTTGTTTTTATGTACACTATATATATACTGCGACTACCCGCGGGCAGTACTTAGCCTTGAGCAACGCTCGGCAATTTTGTTATTTATTTGTTTGTTTATTTCAAGAACACGAACACTATTAACATAAGCTTATTTGACGTCAAGTACAATGCTGAGGTTTGAAAACCAGTATGATGGTGGTAAACCGAGGATTTGTGCCGCTTGAAGAATGCGACACAAATTGCATGAAACTCATCGTATGGCGACAGAGTGAGACAGACAACGCTGCCCCTGCAGTTTGCATATAGGTGTCGCCGGCAAAGCTATAACTACATGTAGACTTACTTACTTACTTACGTACTAAAACTGTCATCTTGCTTCCCAGTTTTCCAGTGATATTATTATCAAGACGTTGTCTAGTATCGGGTGACCATTCATTAGCCCCAAATGGCTCATAGAACTGCCCGTTAAAACATACATAGTAAGCCTAATAATCCGAAAACTCACACGAACTACAGTTGCTCACATAACACTGATTGCTACACTCGTTTAGAAAATCAGCCAAGTTCGTCTCGTTCTTATCATTTATTCCTGCTCTGTCTAATAGAATTGTCTTATTAACGCGCTAACGTAACGCGTTCACGCGTTAAAGAATTAACGCGCGTTAAAAAAAATTAATGCACATACGTAAATTTACTTAATTCTGTGAAGCAGGTGTTCCAGTATTCTATTAAACTACCTTTATTTAACAATCGAATAATATTCAAGTAATTAAGAATTGTTTTGTTGCCGTTCTGTCAGTACTGTCACGGTCCTGCGACACAGCCGCGAGTTCCTCGGTCGAAATTTTAGTCACCCTCTTGATGTAGTCCACCTACAATATCAACAATAATAATGATGCGTTACTAACGCGTTAACGCATGCGTTAAAAATTAACGCTTTTACAGCTCTATTTTAAAGTAATCTAAATTTAGCCATGGAACTGAACTCCGATAATCCATCCAATCACGTTATTTCATTGCTCAACTACACACTTAGAGTAAAAGCAGCCCATTTGACTGCAGTATTAATGTTTGCTTACTTACAACCTGAGCTGACACTAGAGGGCAGCTGTGGAAGAAAAACAGACATTGAAACAAATGTGGGATAGCGACTGGCAACAAGTCGTAAATCGGAATCTTCTCAGTCTGAGTAGGCCTAAGTGCGTGCGCCAGCCAATGTAACTAGCGTGATTAGAGACGTGAAATATCGTCAGCAGAGTCAGAGGCGGCCAAGTCCAGCATATGCACTAGCACTGGACGCTCAGATAAGAGCCGCAATTAAGCGTCGTCAGTCGCACGGTGTCGTCTGGTCTCTGCTCCTCTGATCATCAGTTGATTGCGCCCATCCAGCTACGGACTGCACGGACAGTCGCCTTGGAACGCAGTCACTCGGAGACTGCATTCTTCAGGAAAGCGCAATCGTCGTTATGGTTTTTCAGCTAATACTAGGCATATAACAGTATCTGAGCTTTTTGATAATGCTGCCTGGAATCTTTTCAACAAAATTCAACTAAATTTTTTTCCTGCGGCTGTAAACGCATAATAGGTTATGACGGCAGCATAATAAATACATGTAACTTATATTGAATGTTCTTAGCGAGTAGTCTTGCTCTGATAAAGCGACGTGTCTGTCCTGCACACCCAGTAATTTTAATTAGCTTTGTCTTTGCACGTAAAATGTGACTGATATCTCGCCACTGCAGGGTCATGCCACACAAGACTAATTTGGCTACTTATCCGCGGCTGTCGTGAAGAATCTGCTACACGGGCTGTTTTGCGACGGCCATTGCAACATAGTTTCTGGGTAGCAACAAAAGACCCTCGCAGGTGTGATATGTTAATCTATGCTCGTTTAGTTTAAACCCCAGCAGACAAGCAGCAACGACGAATTTTCATCCCTGAAACGCGAGAAACCGGACAAAATACCCCGAACAATAATATCCCCTTTCCCGCTACGGACGATCGTTACTGCCAAATGTATAGTTAAAATACAGCGACATATACAACTATATATAACATTTCACATTCCGGGGATTTTGTCTTGTATACGGCAAAAAGAATCGGTATATAGTTTATTCAGAGGATTTTTGTCCCGAGGGCCCGGGGGGATTCTGTCCGGGACTTGCGATGAGCATAGATGCAGTGAGTCAGGCAACAGATCAATAGTTCTTTCTGTTTAGTGAAACAAGACAACTGGCGACAAGTTTACAAATCGTCGCTGTATTGGTAAAAGGTCAATTTACCAAAAACCGAGATGATCGCCGAAAAACGTGTTTCGTACTGAAGAACTGCATTGCACTATAAAATTCAATATTGTAAAGTCAATAGTGTTTGATTGTTAACATAGTTGTTTGTGGTAAATAAATGTGCACGGTTATTAAATAAAACGCTTAAAACGCGATTGTCTCTGTTTTTTATCACGAACGGCGTTGATAGTTATTATTTTGTCGTGCAAGAAGGACGTAACTTGCGAGTTATGTCGTTTTTCTATGCACTCGAGTGCAAGCGCGGACAACGGCGCAAAGCGGAAATACGCACAAATTTAATTAACACATTTAAAAGGTGGCAATGAGAAAAGCCATACTTTTCAGCAGAATGCAAAAACTAGACAAAATCGTTTTTAAAACGATCATTATTATTGCGAAAATTTGCAGTTACGACTTTCTTCCACCTCAACAAAAAGAAAGTGTTGGTAATTAAAAGGTTGTAACTAGACCATGAACTGCAGCAAGTGTGATCTTTGGTGATGACACGGCTAATGAAAAGTGCTGAGAAACAACAAGTCACAATAGTTTTCACCAAATTTAACTATAAAAATCCAGTAAATTACTGTTAAATAGGCGACTTATAGTCCTAAATATTGTAAAATTGAGAATATTGTAATTTTTGCAAACCATTTTTAACAAGCTAAAATTTGCAGATAGCGACGCCACTTGCTGCATTTTTGTGAAGCAAGACACAAGGAAAGGTCGGCATATGCAAGGTGCTACAAAAACAATTTTCTATAAAAATGGGCATATCTCTAAAAATGTAGCAAATCTTATCGCCCAATTAATGTAGTTTATAGTGGAGAATTCGCGGCACATACCGGACGAATTTTAGTACAGTATTTGGCCCAATTTTTAAAATTATAACTATCTGATCTTTGGAATGTTTTATTTTCTTCACGTGAACGAGTGAATGAAGTGAAATTATGATTGTGATACAAAAAAAGTAGCACCTCCTTACATCTTACACCGATTTTTACTTACTTTTTACATGTTTAATAGAAAACGCGCAGTTTATAGGGGAATGTTTTTGCACAGGTTGCGCACACTGTACATTGAAGTGTAATGATTGGACACAGGTAGCGAGTGCAGCGACGAGGTACTGTAGATATGTGGAAATGTACTGCATGGAGACTTGTCACGTACAGTACTGTACGCACGTACAAGCTAATCTTGTTTACGGCCTCATCTCCAGCCATGAAGCAACCTTCCAGCTTCCAACGAGCGCAAGTAAGTAAGCAAGTAAGCAAGTTGTCATTATTGCAAGTGTCAATTGCACAAGCGTTAGGCCCCTATATGTTCGTAATAGGCCTATGTAAAGTAACAGTCGTATAGGCAAAACAACATAGGCCTACGTATGCACAAAACTCTTCATAGAAGTGGAAGCGAATAGGTATGACCTCGAAGTCGCAAGTTACATTTAAGGAAAAGGGCTTGGAGGAAGGAGTAGGCCTAGTTGGTTAAAGCAGTCAGTGGCGTTGTGACATGTTTCTGGAACACTTACTGTAAAACACTGTAGCAATGTCAACCAGTTGTACTGTATTAGGCCTAGTTTCTAGCGATCTTGGGTGCTGACTGCTTGTGAGCCGCACTCAGTCACTGCCAAGTACTAGTAGGCGTACAAGTAGGCCTACTACGTACTACTGTATATATGCATAGAGTTCTTTGCGTCCCTATTATTCTTTTCATTTGCTATGTTCTACGGATGGTAACTGCGTGATCTATCCATTTACGTGTTTTTTGCTTAGGCCGCAGGGTTTACATGAGATCGTTGGAGCTAATCTTGTCTACGGCGGCTTACAGCTATAGGCCATAGTCAGTCAGTGCACGTCATCAGCTCACAGAGCACGCATCCTGCTCGTAAACAACTGTAAAGCACCACGACTAAATTACTCATCTCGTCACAAGCTCGAAAACATCGCCACACTGTGTCAATGCCTTTGACACCCACTGCCATAAGTATGAAGCACGAAAATTTTAATGTAGGCTGTTTTCAACAACAAGTGTCAACGGCAATTTAAAAGTAAATTTGTATAACCTAATCTCGTGAAAAACTTTAGTGCAACGACAATAAAAATGTTTTCAGTTATTTTCTGTAATTGTCCGCAGAACATTCCGGATCCAGAAGGTCTTCTGGCGGTGTTATTGTTGTGGTCGTTTTTCTTGTTCTCCGGAGACAACAAGAACGACGACGACAACAATCGATTGCTGTGTAAAAACGACGTCTGTCGTGTTTCGTCTGAGCGCTATTTTTCTCTCTTTCTCTCGATCAACTGCCAGGCTAACTGCCTATAGACTTGACTAATGCTCACGGGAAGATGCTATTATGCAATCAACGACCGTTATTCGTTACTCGTGTACGTAACCGCAGGTTGTCCACGCCTAAGCATATGAATAGTTTATCTGTCTGCCACGCAAACCCAGTAGTATCACGTCGTCGCCTTGTCGCATCTTTCTGCCGCACTTGCATCGTATGAGCTCTGCGACAGAATAGCAAAAACGTTAAGTTTTTTAAGGCGGCACCGATCTCTCTCTTGTTAGCTTTCAACCAGACACCAGCTTACACTGCGAAATCACAGATAGGCAGCTAGTGCAATTGCGCAGTGTGCATATTTGCATCTCAGCGTTCGCTGTTAATCCCTGTGCCTACCCTCGGAGGGATGGCCAGGCTGAGTTGATTTGGGCGACTGGCTACATACCGAGATGGTTTACCCGTCTGTTGACGGTCACCCATCCAAGTACTAGTGGGCCCAGACGGTTAAAATTTACGTCTTATGCTAAAAATGTCATATACGCATGGTTTTTTGGTTTATCTCCAGTAATTTCGACGCAATCTACTGAACTGAAATCTCGATAAACAATCAGTAAAAACAACTCTTTTTGGATTTCAAGGTTTTCATTCAGTGTTGTTATCTCCGGAAACCTCGGCTGCAGTGCTTGTTACGATAAGCAGGAAGCCTGTGTCTATCTGCAACAGTTTTTTACGCTAAATTAGTAGATAGCAGCAAAAATCGCGCATTGCGAAGAAGTAGCCAAATTTGCGCCCCGTACTGAGGACTCGTTAATCCTAGGGGGTAGAAATGTAAACTGCTAAAAACCACGTTTAGTGCTGAAAAGTTCTTACGCAGGTTATTTTTTCGCCTATCTGCAGCCATTTTTCGCAGTTTGCTATTGGAATGTGCACTGCAGCCAAACATGGCGAAAAATTCACTAAAACGCTTTATTTTGAGGTTCAAGGTCGTTCAAGGTCTATCTGCAATAGTTTTCATGCTAAACAAGCTAATTGCGGTAAAAGCGATTGCGTACGGGTATCCCTCTTTGACGCCATCGTTCTAGGAGAATTCTTTCATCCAGCGGCAACTGTGTGCATCTTTGTCGCAGAAAACAAGGGATCGCCACAGTGAAGAGTTTGTGGTCCCAACTTGATAGGGCTTGATGGTGTGACAGACAGACACACAGACGTACGCCTCGACGGTAGCCAAGAAGCGCTTAGCATAGCTGTCGCGCGTAAACAACGAAACAGTAGTGCAAAAAAAAAATTTTTCGTATGCGAAACAATTGCAGCTGAATACAGGTTTTTTTGCACGTTTTTGCGAACTTGCAGAAGAACTTGCAGAACAATTGTACTGCGAACGTTCGCATGAGAGACCCAAACTTATACCCAGCCGAGTCGCATCGCATTGCGTCTCAGATGTGAAGTGCGCACTTGCGTAGAAGTTGTATTCTGTCGCTAAGATTGCCATATTTACGACGATAAAACCAAATAAGTTGTTTTACGGTTGTTGTTGAGCTAGTCTTATTTAATCTTTCGTCGCATATGTGTGGGCAGCATAACTCTCCGTCAATGCTGAGTGGCGTCTTCGTTCTGTTGAGACGAATATCAAATCGTCTTCGCCTGTTGGAGCGTCGAGTCAACTATTAGTGCTGTGCTGGCCGAGAAAATTGTTAAATACTCGAATAAGTTACTCGGCGAATGAATTGCCGAGGCTACCTGAGTATTTTAGACTACAGTCCAATACACCACCGTAGTAGACTATACGGTAAACAAGGAAATAAGTGTAATTGTTTTACGTCTCTTGCAGTGCTACATTGCTATTGTGCTAAAATGTGTTTTCAAAGGCTGTCTTTAACCTCAAGGACAGTCCCCGAGAACAAAAAATGTGGCCTTTGCCTTGACCTTGACCTCGACGCTTAGAAGAAGAAGAAGCTGTCTAGTGTCTATGCGAAATCTTTCGTCTGTCTGTTGCACGGGAGCTCATCCCCTTAAAGTCACTAAGCGGGCGAGGGTGAACCGAGGAGTTGGTTAAACCTTTATCTGTTATATTTGTTTAATGTAAAGTTGACAAACACAACTTTCGTCAACGCAAGCACAAGATACATAACACATTGCAAACGAAAAACGTCTCGTAACAAAATTTACTTGCACATTGCAAACGAAAAATGTCTCGTAACAAAATTTACTTTTAAAAACTATCGTTACAGACAAAATAAATGCAGCGATTTCGCTTTCTGCTAGATTACTCTGGCCTTTGTTTAAATTGTATTTATAATACTTAGTATTACAGTTTTCCTCAAAATCCAAAAATAAAACATTCATTCAAGTACGGATATATTCTAGTAAGCCTACTCGAGTACCTGGCCCAACCCAGACGTAGTCGGTGTCAAACGATCGATCGATAATGGCTCCGCGACGAGCAGGCCGATGTCTGTCCGTCTGTCTACGCGACTGGTCAATAGATTTATCACGACACCAGCATTTTTGTTGCAATGGGGTTTTGTCGTGGTAGTGGGGTATCATCGCAAGAGAGTTTGCAAGAGAGGGGGGAAATTTTGTCGTGGGGGTGTTGCCGCAGTGGCTTTTTCTCACTGGCTTTGGTCGTAGCTGGGTTTTTTGTCTCATACGGCAGGTGACGTTACGTTCCGTAGTTTTGAGATGGGGTCGCATAAAAAGCTACACATGCATTTTTCAACCTTTCAGGACGATAATGATGATGACCTTTACTTAATGCGCAGATATCGCCAGTAATATTGGCTGCTCAATAGAATATTAATAGCATGTCGGTTGATTGATAGCCATGCCGGTGCTGCTTCTGTTATATAATTGCTGTCTGGTATGAATGATGACGTTGCTGTTGTAACCTATGTGGCGCTGGGGCACGTGCGCCTTCGACTTTAAACTGTTTAATTTTTCACGTCATGCACTTCACAGCCACACAAACTCTGACACTTCACTCCATGTCCCAAAAAAACATCCCCGACATTTTCGATTGTCACTTGAAAACCAGCTATCAAATTTTAATAATTTTTGGTTTGAATATTGCAGACACAACTTGCCATGAAGTGACCATTCATTTTTCTACCTCACCCATTGTCTGCTTTTGCACTACCTAAGGAAAGCAGATTAAGCGAAATATACTTTGAAATAAACAGATAACCTAAAAAACATCTCTGACATTATCGATTGTAACTCAAGAATGATGAGCAGATTTT
>Ga0209671_1005529_pt1 | contig 12809 bp, 11 predicted proteins | sample WorMetHERISLAND2_2_FD_187401 | JGI IMG/M metagenome (GOLD analysis project Ga0209671, IMG submission 187401) | Marine gutless worms symbiont microbial communities from Max Planck institute for Marine Microbiology, Germany - Olavius geniculatus... | ecosystem: Host-associated > Annelida >... | reverse complement strand
AAAAAGAAAAAAAAAAAAAAAAAAAAAAAAAGAAAAGACAAGGAGAGAAAAGAGGGAGAGCAAAGAGAAGAACACAAAGAAAGAGAGAGAGTAAATGTAAGAAAAAAAGGTAAGGACAGGAATGCAAGAAAAGGATTATATCCCGCATTGGGGGTATGATAACTTGGCAACCCTGCTTATGTCACTGTTGTAATGTTGCCGAAACGTGAAATGATTAGTTAAACCTTCTGGACTTGTCTGTGAGTTCGGCGAAGTTCCACTTGAGCTCGGAGCCGTCTTCATGGTTGACCCACCAGAACGCAGGCAGACCGCCACGTACATCAGACGTCTGAAAATCAACAAAACACAAACTTTACTTACGTCGATTTGTTCTGCATTTGCTGTTGTGTATAACATGTTGTACAAATTGTTCAAGATTGCTTGCAAATGACCAGCGGCGAGATTCGAACTGCAACCTGAAAGTTACGATTAGACCATTTGCACCTGTGGTTAACCGGTGTTGGTCCGCCATTCCGTAGGTCCGCCACGGTTAGGGATAGAGTTAGAGATAAGGTTAGTAATAGGGTTATATAAAGGGTTATTGTTAGGTTAAAGCCAGTGTTCGAGTTAGTTTAGCGTTTAATAAGCACGATGTCGTCTTTATATGAAACAGGTTTTTGACGGCCCTTTGGAATGGCGGCCTCTCGGAGTGGCAAACCCCAATTGGTTAGGCCTAACTGTCTCACTGATGATGATCGAATGATTGATGACGTCATCACGCACTTGTTCAGCGAGCGCCCAGCGGTCGATGACGTCAGAGGCGAAGTTGTAGAACTTTGGCAGTTCGAGTCTGAATGTTTTGCGTGTGGTTTCGTAGTCGTCGTAGCCGACAGCAGACGGCTCGGGACCAAGACGCGCTGACAGCTGCGGTGAGACTGCGAAGGTACTGCGAGCTCGCACTGGACATTTCGTTAGTAAAGCTGCTCCACAGACTGATCTGCACAGTGTTGTAATAACTAAACGTTTATAAATACACGTCACTGAAACATTTTGACAAATACACGCGCTTTTTAACAATATCGTTTTACTTTTTCATCTTTTGCTTTAACCATTAAACGGCCAGTGCAAAACTGACGGCAATATAAAATAATTATAACTGGAGTACTATGGATGAAAACTGTTACGTATTCTATATTTAGGCCTATATTGTCTCACTTAAGCACGATTACAAAAATTATTTCGATTAACCACCACTAACGTAAAAAAACTGTAACTTAAAACAACTGTAACTTAAAGCAACGAATTAAATCAATAAATCAAGTAAAAATAGGGTCTTTTATTGAACATATTGAAACGCTTCTCACATACGTTTCCACAAAACGCATTTTACATCTTTAAAATGTTAAGCCTAGCATTCAAATTCTACTATGCGTCTATCTATACCTTTTTCCATTCAATTATGTCGCCGACTTGCCTCGCCGCCGACCTTGCTGTTCTGCTGCGCCAATCGGGCTTACCCGGTTGTCATCCCACGAACGTGGAACGACATGCCAGACGACGTGAAGTCTGCCCAGTCGTTGTCCATATTTTGTCAGCAGCTCACAACACATCTTTTTACGAAATGCTTTTTCTAACTATTTTCCAAACATTCAATTTGTGTCCAGTAAATTTAGTTTTCATTGCAGATTATGACAAATTAATTGACTGACTGACTGATTGATTAATTGATTAATTTGATTAGTTGATTTTGATTTGACTGGCTGATTAACCTGATCAGTGACGGTGGACAGACGGAGTCTGAGACTGCTACTGAGCGGACGAGACGATTGAACCAGTGACGTCGAACCAGCGTCAGCATCTCTGCCGGGCGTCGCTTCGTTCTGCATCATCATCACCATCATCATTATCTTCATTGTTAGAGCTAGACGCAAATCACGAATTCACGGAGTTTACAAAAACCGCGAATTCTGGCGTTTGCCGTGAATTTCAGCGTTTGCCGTGATTTCTCTTGATCTTACGCAGGTGGTGCATTTGTTTGCATGCAAAGTCGTATTGATGCTAAACACTAACAATTGACCAAAGTACTTCGGTAACACGCGAAATTGCCGATCGGCGCTGCTCCTCGTGAATCCTAAGTAGGCAAGTACAAGGTTTTGCTGGGTCGTTTAACTTTAACCTCCCAAATCGTTTCTCCCTGTGGTGGAAGTTCAGAGATCTCTATTTATCACGCGTGTCATTGGATCTCGCAAGTGTATTGGCTAAATGGCCTTTTAATCCGTCGAATGGTTTAAGCAGTGTGCTTGAATGTGACGACAGACCACGTTACGGAAAAAATAGATAGCTATAGGCAAAATCGATTGCACTAGAGATTTCGCCTAATAATATGTTATATATAACTGTTGAATTAACGCGTTAACTTGACGCGATAACGGGTCAAAGAATTAACGCGCGTTAAAAATATAACGTGCGTTAAAAAATTAACGCACGCACGTAAATTTACTAAATTCTGTGAAACAACAGTTGCAATATTCCACTAAACTGTTGTTATTTGACGATCGAATAATATCAAAGTAATTGAAATTGTGTTGTTGCCTTTTTATCACCAGTGTCACGGTCTTGCGACACAGCCACGACTTCTTTGGGCTTCATTCCTGTCACCCTCTCGATGTAGTCCGCGAAATATTAGCAATACAAAGATGCGTTAATTAACGCCTTAACGCTTGCGTTAACAAATTAACGTCTCGACAACACTAATATTTTAATTGTTAAGAATAATAATGGAAATAATACCGACATTTGTGACTTGGAGACGAGTATGCGGACAATCTAGACGCAGCAGTCTGCGCAGACTATCACATTATACTATTCTTACTAGTTGGTTTGGCGTACGTGCACCGACTGCGCATAGCTTTCCTGCGCTGTTCACATACACTAGGCCTAAACGCTTATTCTATACCCAATAGGCATTACGTAGGAGAAGGTTAGCCTATACAATGAGCGTATCTTGTCTTGAGACGATGCAGTCGCCAATTAAAATTATTGTGAAAACGCGTGAATTCTGTTAACACTTCTACAGCAAGTACATGTAAACTACAGCTTTTTTCGTTTTCGCTTACTGACTTTAATTCAAACATTTTTTAGCTATGGCCATTGATAATTTTTGTCACTTTCAGACATATTTCACGAAAAACTAATAAATTTAAGTAAATGTAGGCTATATGACTTATTTACCGCGCAGGGTTAGGTAAACAACGAAATTAAAGTTTAAAAAACAACTTGACATCAATCCTGCAGTTTTTAAAAATATTAACAGTTATATTGCAGTAGTTAATGGGATAACTACATTTTTAAAAAAGTACTTTTCGTAACGACAAGTAAAAGTAGCACAAGACAGATTGCTAAAATTGGCGTGCTTAGTGATCCTGGAGTCAATATTCTGTATCAAAAGTTTGGAAACAAAGCTTAAGTTTGACACTGGCCGGTAAGAGTTTAGATCTGATGGGTCCAAATTTGTTTTCTTAAGAAGCGACTTGACAATGGCAGATTTGCGGCAGTTTGGAAATTTGTTTTGTTTAATTGAGACGTTGCACGTCATGGTAATGATTGGAGCAACAGTATTACAGACGTTCTTGACTAGCCATGTAGGTATTGGGTCCAGTGGGCACTGCTTGGCGAGTGACTTTCTTATCATTGTCGCCACTTCGTCCACAGTAACAGGTCGGAAGCTGCATAGTGGTCCGTCAACACACCTGCTAGTAATACACGGCTGTGGGAAAGTAGAGGTTGATTGCCGTATAGGCCTATGGTCTATCTTTTCTTTGAAATGTCTAGCGAAATCACCGGCTGAGTGAACCGTGGCTGTATGTGCAGGTTCCGACAGTAGACGTTTCAACTGTAACCACAGCTGTCTGCTGTTACCGGCACTGTCGTTGATCTTACGGGACCAGTAGCTGGTGAACTTGGCTTGATACATCGCGCGTTGACGACTGAACTGTGATCGCCATGCTAACCTCTTTGCTGGTGTCGGATTGCGCCTGTATGTTTTCTCGAGTCGACGAGTCTGAAGTTTGATAATGTAGCATTCATGGTCGTACCACGGTGACATGCTTCTGGCGTTCTGCTTGACTTCTATAGTAGGAGCCAGCTTGTCGAGAACGTCTCTGATGGTTTGGTCATAGCATGCGAACAGGTCGTCCACGTCGGACGGCGGGTCGGTCGTCAGCCGCGACTGGTTCAACTCGCGGATGAAGTCATCGACAGAACGCGGCCCAGCGACGACGGTTGACCGTTTGACGTCCGCGTGTCGACCGTGACAACGATCAGCGACGGCTGGACACTAGACTTGAATCGTCAAAGTCAAAGACTGGCAGTCATCGTGCATCACAAATTTTACATCAAGTTGATGATTGTGTATGTGACCTAGTTGTCTAGCACAATCGTAAGTCATATACAGACCTCTGCTGCATTCTGGTGTATATGTAAAAGCTTTGTCATCTAGGTGTACGTTAAGGTCGCCCCAGATAAAACACTTTATATAAATGGCTAGGCCTACTGTAAGCCCTACACTTCGTAATGCTGTAAAGCGTCGAGTCATTGTCACGTGCGCAACGCATGGGTTATCACGTACATTGATTTAATATCCCTCACAACTTTGCCGATCATACGCACTGTTTGACAGTCATTTTATGATGCATGATGAACTAGAAATTTGGGGCAGAACCCAACGTAAGTCCGCCCGGCGCTGTAAGTCCGATCGGGGAGTGGGCAATTAGCAACGGGACCGAAATACACGCAGTACACGCACTGTTGACTTTGGTTGGGTCAGAATGAGAAAAAAAACTTTTTTGTTTGTTGACCAAAGTCCACTAATTTCTTTGCCCACCAGTTGTAGTTGATCACTTGTTATATCGAATTTTTGATACCTTGCTTCGATCCAGTTATTTTTTGCGGTCAAAGTCGAAAATTGACTGAAATCACGCCGATTTTTGCACATTTTTCGCATTCCCAAATTTTTGGGGAACGGTGCCCCCCAAAAGTTGTAGTACACACATTATCACCCCTACCTCGAGGCACATCACGTAGCAAAAACTTGTGTCGTTAGGCTACTCCATTTACCCCCAAAGTTATAGGCGCGGATACGCTGAATTTTAAGCCAATTTTTGATCTTTTTTGAAAAAAAATTGTTGGGGGACCCCTGGTCCGAGTGGGGTGTGCGCTAACAAGGATTAGTCATTCTCTAGCGTGTGTAAAAATTTGAGTGCGCAGCACCCGTAACGGTCGAAATATGGTTTTCCGAAAAAGTCGATTTGGGTGAGTATGATTACAATTTTAGATCTCTGACGTTCACCGGAATTTTTTTTTACCAAACGCAGAGAAATCGCGGTCGATCAAGCACTTGTCCAATTTTAAATATATTTATCCATTCCGGAGATATTCGCCGTCGAATTTAAAGTAAACAATTTCCCTGAGTGACTGCAGTCCCATACACGCAATGGTGACGCTGCTATATCGAATGTATTCAACGCTAGGATATACGATCCTATGGTAATTCGGCGCATGTGGGCCATGGCTGCAGGCAGCAACATTGCATTCAAAATTGCGGCCAAACCGCTTCAGATAGAAACCTGGTTACTTTATTTGACACGCTATAGTAAGTCGCCGTGGTGGCTCCATATCACGGTACCATGCTCGACCCCCAATAAGCTTACATGCTTTATGGACAGACAGTCGACATATCGTACCCTAAGGCTCAACCTAATGGTCGGCCAAAAACAGAGGCAATAAAATTGTGCAGATTTTTAAGAAAGTTGGAAAATAGGCTACTTAATCATGCTTATATTTTAATGCAAATTTGTGCTTTTTTACTTTTATTTATTGTTGCCAAAGACTGTCTTTGCGATTAGAATTCTTTGTTTTATATCGTGTTCACTTTTGTCGTCACTCGTAATAAGACTGCCCAGATACGATATGGTAGTAGCACAATTTAGACCTACCTCAAAACTTTTTCGTGCTAGGTCATCGTTAGGCCTTGGACGACGTTACTACTGTATTATCTGCGAAAGCCTATATCTTTATCGTTCCTTTAATGCGGAACTCGCTACCCCAATTTTCTCAATAATTTTAAGCGACTTTCTATGGGTGGCCTATAGTGACCATGCGTCTATCTAGCACCGTTATAGAGATATGGCCGTTTGAAGTTCTTCCAGGAAGGCTCTTCCAGGAACAGAGGTCGGTCGTTGGTCAGTCGGTTGTTCCTCAATATTACACTGATCTTATATACTCCTCTTCGCTACGTTAGGAACGTAGTGCGCGAGGAGTAAAAATTAAGAACAAGAAACAACGTTTTCATTGACACAGTATTCTCTAAAATAACTGTCACATCCTGCAGTTTTTTTACATCAAATGTTCAACGTGTCTGCCCTGCTGCTAGATGACGACTTAAGGAATTGGCAATACAAATGAACAGTGGTGTGATCAACAAAATGCTGACCCAGTGGAATCATGGCAATAGTGAGGCAAATGCCTTCCATCCAAATATTAAGTTATCCGAAAATCTTCGTCACAAGATTTTCATCCCATAACCTAATTTTAGGCCTAAAAACCCCCATTTTGGAAAAATTTAAGAGCATAATTAAAATTCTGAGCACTAATAATCTCCTCTTTCGGAAATTCACAGCTGTCTCTCAGATGGGAACGAATTTTGGGACAAAATTGGGTATAACTCGGCTTATGTAAGAGATATTTGCAAAATTTCTGCGTCTATAGAGGGGTTTTCGGGGATAGGCCATCGAATGATGCCACGCAAATTTTTCCCTGAGCGACCCTCGTTGCCATAGCAACAAAATTTGGGACATAACGGGTTAGAACTCGGCTTATGTAAGAGATATTATATCAAAGATCTTTGCATCAGACGGGGTGTTTTCAAGATCGGTTTATTTTGATATGGGCAGTGCGCAATTATTCAAAAGCGCACATATGCATCCCCGCAAAAATCATACGTTACGTATACGAAAAATCGTTATTATCTAGCAACAAAAAACACAAAAAACGGAAATTCACAGCTGTCTCTCAGAATTCTGTAGGCCAATTTGCATCGTCTGTCGAAAAATTGCAACTTCCTGCCCAACCTACTTTTTAACCCATGATGCCCTGCTCTGACCCCTTCTGAGGTCAGATGTGGACACCCTATCTACACCCATGGATCCTGGCTACACCAGTGGCCTCGCTGTAGGTAGTCACAGTATCCCTGCTACAAAGACAAAACGTTCAGTAATTGTCAGCGTGTTGAACACGGACTGCCCTTCAGATGATATTATACTGTAAACGTGCAGTCTGCACCGGCAGTTTTGCAACAGTCAAACATTCGCTGATGCTCATCATTTACATGGCTCATCACCATCGTCGTCATCATCGTCATCAGAACTTCGTCTGTCAGTGGAACGTTCACTCTTCATCTTTGCAAGTTTGGCAATCAGCTCTGCACACAACATCAACACAACAACATTACAACAGCCGTTAAAGCCCAAATTCCATTATGCCAACTTCTCCGAGACATTACTTAAACAAATGTAATTCGGACGTCATGGGGAAGTCGGTGACGTGTCATAGGAAAGTCACGGCAATGACACAGGAAAGTTTCGGGGTTTCAAACCATCACAACATGTCGAGAGAGTTTGAAAAGCCTGTGACAAGTCCGCAATAAGCCTGTTTGCATCATTCTAAAGGAATTTGGAAACAACACAACAAATGGACTTTGGCACATTGCGGACTTGTAACTAGAAGATCGCAGATTGACCTCTCCATGTCTTGTCATGGGGAAGTTGACGATGTCTGCAACAAAACATGGGGCAGTCTGTGAGGTTGGACACTACTCTTTGTCTTGTCATGGACTCGTTGCAGACGTCACAGGAAAGTCAGCCTAGTGGTATTTGGGCTTATACAGCAAGCCAACAACACAACTTCTAGACACTACAGTACTAAAACTTATTCACAAGATCTTATGGCTTTGTGGCGTAATAGCAAGGCATCAAGTTACGGTCAAGTATTCAACTTCCAGTCGGGTCGGAATTGCTATAAAGTAGGTAGTAGCTACGTAAATGGTTGACTGCTGGCAGATAGATCAAAAATTATGGTATTTATTCAACTGTCTAAGTTAACTTAGCCTTATATCCCTCTGGGGTAGGCAATTTTGGTAAACAGAGTACAAGCCTGCACGGCCAGAGTTAAAACAGGGCAGGACATGTTCACGTTCTGGTGACACAAACAGGTCTCGCGGTGTGATAATCCCCCATATGACAGACGAAGCTGCACAGTTCTCACAAGGTTCCGATGAAAAGTGCACATCATTATTTTTAACGTTTTTACTTGCTTGTAGTCAAACATCATGGTGTAGTGGTAACACGTTTGATGCGATCAACGAAGTTACTGTACGCCAGGCCTGGTTAGTACTGCGATGGGTGACTGCCTGTGGGCGGGTAAACCATCTCGGTATGTAACCAGCCGCCTAGGTCAACTCAGCCTTCCATCCCTCTGGAGTAGGTAAATCAAGTACCAGCCTATCTGGCTGGGGTTAAGGCAGGATGCGTTCACCTGTGTCGAGTGGCAGGTGTGATCTCATACGGCAGGTGACGCTCTGTATCTCTTGAGATGGACGTCCCATAAAGGGCTATATCACCACCTTTAACCTTTAACCTTCTTAACATATCATCCATATTACTCTACGTATTAGGCTGACAGATAAACATATACGGAGTGAATTGACAACAAGCGAATGACCATCAAGTGATAATTTGCACCTTTGGCTGGATTGAAAATGCCGCTTGTCTGCTGGCCACAGACAAAACAACGAGCAGACTTTTTATACTGCTTCAGTGCACATGCCTCACAGAAGTAATGCGTGCACCTACACAAACACCGCAGACTAGAAAGTAACACTATTCAACAGATGGTAAACAATGATTAAGCCTATCAGTTGCACTATGGCACTAACCAAAAATAGCCTAGACTGTGCAATAAGACAACATCCGAGCATTCGCACGCAAGTAACACTTGCTCGATAGTTATTCGTTACCCTGGCCTACTCTTCACAGACCAAAATGCATGTCTGCCTGTCTACATAAGGTGCTAATTTTAATAAAATCCCAGCATGTAGCATTTTATGTGCCACTGTTTTATAATGCCGCCAATGTCACAAATTACAAAATATCACAGAACACTCGGTGCATTATTACAAGCCACCGTAATCTTGTTAAAGACCCGGCCACACCAGGTGAATGCATGAAGAATGCATGAGAAGCCACTGAAAAATGGTTTGTGCACCGTTGTTCATCGTCATTCATTATTCATTCGTAGAACACACTGCACCAACGTTTTTGATTCATTCGCTTGGTGTGTTGAGCTCCGAGCACAATTTTGAGCATGTTGAAATCTCTTCTTAGTTCACCAAATGTTGCTATCTTCGTCTACAATCTGTAGCCATCTTCTTACCCTCAAACCAACCTTAAATCAAAATTTGTTATCAATGTAAGTCCAAAAAAAACAAAGTTTTCAGTATCAACCACTGCAAAAAAACTGTCAGCATACTTTGTTACAACTGGGTTTACAAATGACTCTCGGCATATAAAGCAGCGAAATGGAAGTTGGTCCTCATCGTCACTCGCTATTTCATACTTCTGTAAATCTGTGACACACATCAACAACAAATTGTCAGGCTACAGTTAAAGTGAGGCATGTTCACCTGTGTCAGGCGGCAGCTAACACTGTGTGATCTCATATGGCAGGTGATGCTCTGTGGCTCTGTAATGGGTTTCCTATTAAAAGCTATACACCACCGTTAATACATCAGAAAATGTATGTCCATACACCACCGTTAATACATCAGAAAATGTATGTCCCAATTGATACCCTATGAAACATGTCAGAAGTGAGTCTTTCCAGGCAATCACATGCACCAGTACTGACAACAAAAACAGCAGAAAATCCAAACTAAAACAAACGAACAAAAATTACAATAAACTGTACATATAAAAAATAATGATACAGAAATCTGCACATACAATCTAAATAATAATGCAAAACAAAAACCTGTTTTAAGCAGCTTTTGCACCATAGAGCCAAAAATAATTGAGCATATATATCTACAACTTCTGATGCCAGCATGAGCCACATAGTGTGTAATGCACACAATGCAGACTTAAAAGCAACATGTAAAATGCTTAAACTATACGTACAGACAAACATTCGTTGCAATCACTATACAGATGAAAATTTTTGTCACAATTTTTGACAGAAGGCCTACATTAAGAAGTGACTCTAAGTCGGGCAGGTTCCCTAAAAGTGTTATTTTTCTAACTGTTGGATCACATGACAGCAGGACTTTTTACAGGCCAAACAGCCTTCACATAACCCAACAAACAGAATGTTAGGTATAGTCAAATCAGTAACTAGTGCTTTGTACACAGTGGTGCTAAGTGAATATGTGGATATTTGCATTTGCTCAATTACTGTTTCCAAATCATTAGCTTCAATCATTGCAGCAAAGTACAGTCATGTTAATTCATTTCATAGTTAAACAGCAAACACCTTTACCTCTTTGAAATTACACCTACTGTCAATGTGATACATTAGGTTTCCACATGCATGTGATGTACATGTTATTACACAAAAAAATGAAAGTGAAATGTACCATTGCATTCTGAGCCACCGTGTACAATCAGTGCGATTTAAGACTTGTAGCTACCTTCATCATGTGATGGACTTCCATGTTCTGCTTCACGCTCTAACTGCCAGCCGTGCTTGTAGTCACTTCGATCGTGCAGAAACTTGCAACTGTCTACAGTCCACATACGATTCAATCAATCAGCCAAATCTCAAATGCATGCCAACTGCATATGTCACATTGGGTGGCCCAATAGAGTAATGGTAGGGCATCAGAGATATGGGTTCAATTTGTAGTCAGGTTTCTACGTTGATGGGCAACTGTGGACAGGTAAACCATCTCAGTAAATAACCAACCAGCCCAGTCAACTCAGGCTTCCATCGCTCCATTGTAGATAAGATGTGTATCAGCCTGCTTGGATAGTGTTAAGAAGGGGCATGTTCATCGTTCACCTGCGACAGGTGGCAGATAACACTGTGTGATCCCACATGGCAGGTGGTGCACTGTATCCATAAGATGGACTCACAGAAATTTTATATGTAGTATTTATATATTTAAAAAATTTATATAAACAACGACGAAAAACATCAATATACATGTACTGTACTTGAACCCTTCTTAAGGCTGCGTTCACATAAATACGTGTACGAATCCGGCACTGTACAGGTTCCCGTATACAAGTTCCGGCAAACACGAGTTTGTGTGTATTTCAGTGGCGGCCGTTCACATACATACGAGTACGGATTACCTGTAAATTTCACTTGTACAAGTAGTTTCTGCACAGGTCATGTTTTTATCCAACTCGTAGAAAGTAAACTACTCGTAAATAGCACTAATATAATCTATAAAAAACCGTGGTGCATATTTGACGTCAGAACTAACGTCAATGTAAAATTGTTCATCATTAGAGGTGTGCATTTAGTAAAAATAGTAACTTTGTAGTAGAATATTGTTGTTTTAATGGCGAAGCATTTCCTCGATTCGATTTCACTGCGAATTTTCAATATAGCTGACATGCGTTGAGTTGCGTGCTTGTACAAGTGACCATAAACGCTCCTCTCGTACAAGTGAAGCTTCTACTGGCTGTAAACAGAAACCCGAACTTGTACTTGTACTCATACTTGTGTCTATGTGAACGCAGCCTAGAGCACCTGACTTATGGCACAGACATAACAAAACAGCGATACAGTGCAAATGACTGATGGGTAGGTAACTTGTTAAATCCAATAATAGGCAAGACTTAAGGTGTCAATCAGTCATGTAGTACAAAAACAAAAAGCTCATCAACAAACCACCAAATCCACAGAATCCAGTTTCCTTATAGTCTTTACAGATGTCTGGTTGATAATCCCAGCGCACAGTGGCTCGCAGGTGGGCCGGGGCCCGGATTGGTCCCTGTCTGTCAAACACACACAATCCATGAGTGAGTAAATAAGTGAGTGAGAGAGCAGAGTTTAACATGGCACTCAACACAAATAACACGAATTCAGAGGTTAAATCTCATAACAGAATCTACCCACAATAAGAACCAAATTCTTAACAACCAAGGGAAAATATACAAAAAAAACTGGCATAAAAAATTAACGCCAAGACAAACAAACTGCAGAACAAAGCACAGAATCACTTATTGCTGTCAAAATGCTGTCTGTTGTGTACTGTGTGCAGTAATCTTAGACTAAATACAACAAAATTTACTACTAATTCACTTACTTACTTAAAACACTTAGATCCTCCAGTCCTTGACAGGACAATGGGCAGCAAGAGTTCGCCATCTGTTTCTGTTTGTAGCCACAGCCCGGACACAGTTCCAATCAACTCCTCAATCCACCAGGTCTTCTTTAAATGTAGACCACCACGTCTTCGTTGGATGACCTCGATCTGCATTTGGCTGTTGTGCTAGCTGATATCGTACGAAGTAGCAGACGAAAATATCGGCCGTGTGTCATGGTTCACCAATTTTGTCGGCCGATTTTGTCGGGCAACTAAACCACGCCCACAAAAGTCGGCCAACTTTGTTGTTCGTCTGATATCACCTTAAGCATGCTGGATCGCCACACGTTGTCAAGTCGTCGGAAGACTGCTGCTGCTTTTGCCAGTCGAGTGTTGATATCTGCTTCAGCATCTCCATCGCTAGATATTACACTTCCCAGATAGGTGAATCTCTCTACATATT
>Ga0209671_1005527_pt1 | contig 12810 bp, 6 predicted proteins | sample WorMetHERISLAND2_2_FD_187401 | JGI IMG/M metagenome (GOLD analysis project Ga0209671, IMG submission 187401) | Marine gutless worms symbiont microbial communities from Max Planck institute for Marine Microbiology, Germany - Olavius geniculatus... | ecosystem: Host-associated > Annelida >... | reverse complement strand
CCCCCCCAGTCTCCGTCAGTCGGCAAAGTTCCACGGCGATCGGCCGACGCCGAAAATACGGCGCAGCAAAGTGCCAGAAAAAGGTCGTCAGCACTGAAGCAAAAGGCCTCCCGACGGAGCTCTCACTATTTGCCGGGCGGCCTTAAATTGCACTAGACTGTAGTGCATTGCAAGTTTTATTCGCAAGGTGACAGCACTAATCTTTGCGGATGTTTTGCCACATCAATACGGTTTGCGTTGTTAGAACTTTTATTTCATTGCAAACATTTTTGGATAATTCTATAGCAAATTTATAACGATGATCAGAAAAACAGTTAGAAAAAAATTTCTCCCACAAAGTGAAATAAACGAAGTAAAGATGACAAGGAAATATCTAACCTTGATGACGTCACTGGAGGCAGGATCTAAGTCATGCGTGACGTCATTGCCAGCATCAGCAACCGTGACGTCACGAGTGACGTCATTAACCATGACGTCATCAACCAAACTGATGCCGTTTTCCATCTTGCAGAGCGCCCAAGCAGTCGAAATCGGTTTCTTAAATACGCGAAACAATTTACGAAACGTTTTAGTTTATATTCATAATACTTTGCATTATTATTCACCCTTGACGATTGAAGAAATTAATTACTATAATTACTATAAACCTATATTAATTACTATAAACCTATATGCCTCAGTCTGTATCGCTGTCTGTTGGTTTGCAATACTGCCTAGAAAGTTATAAACGGATTTTGACATATTTTCGAAAGAATAATCGACTAAATACAGCACTATCTTTTAGCGGTGGGCGCGCTGGCCTCTAACAGTAAAGTACAACATTAACTGTTACTTATAGGCCTATGTGCATCTTTATTCATCACGAATGATAGAACAAAAAATACAACTTAACTAAACTTAACTTATAAAGTCATTGGCAAAATTTGCACTAGCAATACCTAAATTTTTCGACGAAAAAGTTGTTACAATTCGCGACTTTATGATTAAGCTTATTAACGCGCTTAAGAAATAGTTCACTGGTTACTTCATAACCAAAGCAACAACAACTGCATGCACTTTTGACTTAATCCGCTAAAACATAGGCAGAAACGGTACTTGCCAGAATAATAGCGAAAAGAAATTTATAACGAACGAGTAAAGAGAAAGACTAGAAAGCACGACTCACCGTAGGATAGAAACGAAGTGCGGAGCTGCTTGCAAGAAGGCGAGAGCGTCTCGAGTAGTGTCTAAGTAATGAGTTGCAAGAAGCTCTCGTATCTGTCTGTCTGTCTGGTGTTGGTCGGAGAGCACGCGCACTGCATGGTGGGATTCCCGGCTGTAGGAGCCTAGAGGCACGACCGCCGACGCCACTGGGTGATAGGGGCCACCGCCCCCACTGCTAGAGCCTAAAAGCTAGTAGCAGGGGCGTCATTTAGCGAATGGGGGATGGGTCTACCGACCCCCTAGGATTTGTGATTTAATGCAGCTTATCCCTGAGTGAGTCCTGTGCAAACGCCCGACGAGAAACTTTTGGTCTCCGATTGCCCTTGCAGTCTAAACTGCACATAATTTAGTCAGTTGATTCGCAAGAAAATCGTTCAGATTATTGCCACTGGCGTCCTGACAAAACCTGAACCGGAAAAAAACCTAGACACAGTGGTATAGGCTTAAGTTTAGGAAATAAGGTTAAGGATAGGGTTAGGCTTAGGAATTAAAGTTAGGGAAAGGGTTAGGGATTAGAGTTCGGGGATAGGGCTAAGGTTTGGTATAAAGTTTAAAGTGAGGGTTAGGGTAAAAGGTAGAGTTAGAGTTAGGGTTCGTGTAGTGGGCTAGTTTTGACGGTCCAGTTTTTGTCGCTCCAGGTTTTGACAGGAAACTGTTGCCACCAGATGTCACATTTTTAAAGTAAAATGCACCGAATTCGACTTCGGATGGGACTCTGTCCCAAGCCCCGCTTGGGAGCTTAAAGCGCTTTCCCAGACCTCTAGCTGGATTTAAGGGGCTCTACTTCTAAGGGAAGAGTGAGTGAGTAGTTTCTTAACGGCACATCAGCACAAAATAGGCCATTCGGTGCCATTCTAAGGGAAGAGAGAGAAGGAAAACGAAAAGAATGAAGAAAAAAAGAGAAAGTTAAGGAGAAGAGGAGGGGAAAAGAAAAAAAGGAGAAATAAGATTCCCAGTGATTTACTGAAACGACGCCACTATGGCGACGCGACAACTGTTTTTCTTGCAACTGCAGAATGAGCCATCCATATTTTGGCATTTCGGAGTCTGGTTTAATCATTGTACGCACAGCTGGCTAAACCGAACAGCAAAAACTCGAATCCGCCACAAAACTGCATACATAGTTTCAGGCTTTCAGCAGCCTCAGAATGTGCCGGAAATCACCCCTTAACACAGTTATTTCTCAAGTCGGCGCCTACAGTACATGGCTAGCGGTCGAGTCATCACGCGGACAGACTTCGTGGCGTAGCGTGGCGGCCTATGAGTGGGTTCGAGTTCGAGGGATGACTTGCTGCTGCTGACGCACGCTGCTACAGAGCAACAGGATGCTGCTACGGAGGCTGCGGCTGCTAACACGTGCGGCATGATGTACTAGGCCTCTACACGTACAGTAGCCGCTAGGCCTATTACGCCAACGTGCTGCCGGGGCGCCACGGCACGTGCATTCCAACGCCAATGTTCACGCTATTAGAGATGCGGATATACCGTACGGCGCTATCAGCTACACTAGGGGACAGTATCAAAGCCAGTAAACTGCACGAAGTTTCTCAATGCCCAGCCTTCAAGCAAAGCCCAAAATGACTTATTTGACTTATTAAAAGATCACTATTTCGAGTCATCTTCAAGTAGGCCCTAGTGAGTTCCCCGACAGTGAATCGTCCTAGTGTGAGACGCCGCAGCGGTTGCGTGCATGCACGTTGCACACAGTTTTAGCCGATCGTACTTGAGTAACGGTTGAGCTTATGGTATGAGTCTGTCCGTCTGTCTGTCCGTCGTCTGTCACAAATATATTGTGGCAAAACGTTAAGTCGTATGGATTTTTTACACAAATAGTTAGCCCTGTGTTACAGACGTAGACACGCAAAATTTCAGCAATATATTGCAAAGAAAACATTTTCAAATTTGGAGTTGAATGCAAGGGGTAAGAAAAATGTGCGTTTTCAATCGAATCCTGGCCATATCTTGGAAACGGTGAAAGATACGGTTCAGGTTACTATTAATCACTAACGGGAAGTGGCATGTTGGTTTTCAATAAAAATCATCGACCTTTAATGACCTTGAAGGTCACTGACAACCAGTACGGTCGGCTATCCTAGCGACAGCTGGGCTTCTTGTTTAAACCAGCTCAACATCATCATCATCAACTTTTTTGGTACAGTACTTCTATCGAACCTATGCCTTTTAGCCTTCAAACTACGCATCATCGCCAGCAAACCATTTTTTTTACTTTTCGTGACCACGAAATGTATCACGAAATGTACCGAAAATCCTGACAAGTTTGTAATGTTTCTCTAGACCCTTTATTCAAATTAAAGCTAGACCGTCGGACGGTATATCGGCATGCCCATAGGTCTAATCGTTGGCAACAACAAAACCGCAAAAACAACAGTTTGCAATACAGATAATGTACCGCATACAACGTTGACATTGCAGAGTTATAGGGTGTTTACACGATCCAGCAAACGTCCAGCAAACTTCCAGCAAATGTATTCAAAATACACGTCGTAATTGCTGACTGGACGTTTGCTGGACGTTTGCTGGATCGTGTAAACACCCCATTACTCATAATCTTGCTAGTGTACAGTACACAGCAGACTGTAACTTCGCTGAAAAAATGTTTTGCCGCACGCAATGCGGCGTCTACATGTGCGACGAAACGAAGCTGGCACTAAAGCGAAACAAAGCTGCATGTGATAAACTGCAACAGAAACTTCGCAATTAGTTCTGCTACACATGTGAACAAAGCACCGTTTGAAATTTCACTTTGCTTCGTGTGGCGTCCTGGTCAGGTTGCAGGGAAAAGACAATATTGCTCCCCCTTTCAACGTTGGGCTGCCGGAAACGAGTTTCAAAATTTGTCAAGTCGGTTTCGAATTTCAAATTTTAACTTAAAACCGTAACTCAAAATGTAACCATGACCCTATACAGTAACACTGACCCTAACTCTAATCGTAAGTATACAATTTTCTATCCTTGTCGGAAACTTGTCGGAAAATGTTCTTGGAAAATCGCTGCCCCCAAAATGCAATAATTTGGGCTGAAAACGCCGATTTTGAAAAATCTAAAAAAAGTTTGAAATTTTGAGCACTAGTAATCTCTTCTGTCGGAATCTTGCAGTGTTTGTCGCAAAGTTGCAGCTTTTTCCCCCACGACGCCGATGCTGCCTCATAATTATACGCAAAGACCTTGCATTGCGTTCTTTGCGTACGTTGCGTTGAACGGTTGAATAGATACTGGGTTCAGTTTGCCTAAGTGTTCTCGGTGAATACAACGCAGATTGGCCTACTGAGATCGAGCGGACAGCTGACAGGCTGATGTTGATGATGGGAACCAGCGATGCATTCAGCAATGACCACGCACCGACTGTTTACATGACTCACCGCGTTATCGCTTCGTCTTTAAGCACACGCTTTACTTGTTTCGATGTTTCGATTTCCCCCATTTTTCGCGTGACTAGATGCACTTGTACAGCTCGTTGTGGGATAAAGGCTTATCTCTGATAAATGCGTCTGGCAGTTTAAGTGTAATGGTTATGGCATCAGACACGCGATCGAGAGGTCAAGGGTTTGACCTTAGCCTATAATAAACATTAGAAAGGTTGAATTTTTTTTACAAAACAATGATTTCTAACAGTAAAATCGTTTGTAAACATTAAATGAACAATCTAACTGTGGTACTTGGCGCATTTACTAAATCCATCGCCTCAATAATTATGCAGTTTGTTGGTGATCGATCGAATTTATCCTCATTTCACACAAATAAGTAGATTCAAACACCATAATCTCCGTTATTGTTAATGTTTACGCATATTATTTTATTAGGCAAAATTGTTTCGTGTACAGCAATCGATTTTGACTATAGCGATACATTCCTCCGTGGCGTGGTCTGTCTGTCACATTAGTGTACTTTGCTGAAACCGTTCGATGGATTTAGATGCCGTCTACCAAGTACAAAATCACAATGTGTTAGAAAGGGCTCTCTAACTCACTAGAAAGAGATTTTGGGGTCAAAGCCCAAACAAAAACTTGGAATAGCCCATTTGATTCGCAATGTGGCAGCAACGATCAGCGATTCCGCATCTTACCGAATTACTTCAATCTTTGTTATGCATTACTACGTTTGCATTTTTTAAACTCGTGAAACTGTGGGCCGTCGCCGTCCTGCAACGACGGCTTAATAGTCTCCCCCAAAATGCGCTAAAAATTTAGAAGTAAAGCTAATTCGTGGGAGAAATGTCGTAAAAATTCGGGTTGTTCGCGCCAAAAAATTGCGATCCGCTACATCGCATTTTTGGGGTGGGGGAAGGTTGGCAAGAAAAACTAGCTTAAAGTGGTTTACATTTTCACTCTTTTATAGGTCTATCTTCATTGTTGCAGCTGCTGCCTACAGTGACCTCTGTGGTGCGTGCATCGCTAATGGGGTGTTTACACGATCCAGCAAACGTCCAGCAATTCACGTATATTTTGAATACATTTGCTGGAAGTTTGCTGGACGTTTGCTGGATCGTATAAGTTACTGGCAGTATCAGCTGATGCGAGGGCTGCGGAAGCTGCATGAGCGTGGCGCCTAATTTACTATCACCGATGATGCGTAGTTTAGCCTACTTCGTGCAGGCTACTTATCATCGCCTGGTGATTGCTTTCTCTGATATGTTCGTACTTTGGCTCAATCGTATCCGAAAGGCAGCTAGGAAAAGAATATTTGAAATTACATACCAGAAAACTGAGAATAGTAGAACGGCTACTGTACGGTAAAACTACAAAAGCGATAAACAAAAAAGTATTATATACGCCGCCTGTGAGTCAAACAGTAGCATAGAGCATACACCACCGAGTTTTTATCTGTCCCATTGCTACAGCATAGCATAGGACAGATTATAAAATCACTTGCGTCTGTCTGTCATTCTGTCAGTCTATCTGTAATCACTCCTACAGCCGCAATTTTAATTCGATCTTGATGAAATTTTGCACAGCGATTCAAGGCCCGAAAAGTAATATCGAGTTTGTTTGGGATAAATATCTGATAACTCCTTTCCCTATTTTACCCCAATTTTAAAAAATGCATTACGGCTTATGGGGACTTCAAAGCGGTATAACTCGGTCCCCGTAAAAGATAATTGCGCGCGCTGTTTACCTATATACCCCCTATTTTCGGGGTCGGGCAATCTAACGGTATCGTTTAAATTTATCCCCTAACACTCCTGTTGCCATAGCAACCATTCAAACGTTGCAAAATTTTGCATTACAGCCAATGAAGATTTCAGAGCGGTATAACTTGATCCCCGTAAAATATTATTGCGCGCTTTTTGCATCTATCCCCCTATTTTTGGGCCCGGGCTATCTGATGATGTTATTTGAATTTCTCCTCTGCCGACAACTGTTGCCATGGCAACGAATTTTGGGAGAAAATTGACTATAACTCGGCCTAGTGAAAGATAATTGCGCGCTGTCTGCATCTACCCCCTTGTTGCGAGCTGTGATTTGACAGGTCTAGTTATAATCAAAAGCAAAACACCGAAATATGGAAATTTTTGTATTATAATTAAAAAAATGACAAGACAAATATTTACAAAAGGTTATGATTATGACGAAGAAGATGATAATGGCTCGAAGGAAACGATAATCTAGGGTGAATGACTATCAAGCAGTGACCGTAACAAAGTTCAATAGTGCAAAATACGGAACACTATCAAAACACAGCCACTAGATCAAGCAATCACAACTAAGTAACATTTTCTAAGCCGAAGCATGAGAGCAAATACGAGCAGCCAGACAATTAAACAGAGACTAAGAACGTCAAACGGAGCAATAACACAACAAACATACGAGATCCAAAAGTTACAGTCAGCGTGACGAGACATCTCAGTGTTATTGCTGGTCTCCAGAGTCTCCAGAGTAACGGCACTGATTGACGTTGAGATATGCTGCTTCGTATAATAAACTTTTGCCAACCGTGTGGCCAGAACTAATTTTCGCCAACCATGTGGCCGAAGAATCGTTTAGCTGTAGTCTTCCATTCACAACGAAAAACTAATTTTCTAACAAACTACACGTATTCTAGACCGCTATTAACAAAACGGCTAGCTCCATCAAGCTGCCGGACAAGCAAAAACGTTCTACTGAACGCACAAAGCGATCTGACTGAACTGAACGACAAGCGTGGTCGAATGCCTGTAGGTAGGCCTAATAAAGTGGCCCGACAGCCTTTAAGTGTCAATCAACGGCGTCAAACAATAGACGAGTTGTTCCATAATTTTTTTTAAATTTAGAACTGTCTTGTGGCAGTCTCTTATCGACATACACGATAGCGGCTGCGAATACACGTCTCATAACACCCTTTTTCGGGCCTAGGCTATCCGATGGTGTCATTTAAATTTCTTCCTTTCCGACCCCTGTTGACATCGCAACGAATTTTGGGACAAAATTGACTATAACTCGGCCTTCGTGAAAGATAATTGCGCCCTGTTTGCACCTACCCCCCTTATACGCAGCTGTTAGGCTATATAGCGTGGCAATGGGACATATACCTCGTTCCACAGAACGTATTTCTAGTTTAAAAATAACTTCGCCAAATATTGACTCATTAAAAAATTCTATAGCACATTTTTACGAAAATCGGCAATAAAGTGTTCATTAACGACCTCACGACCACGTCCGCAACGCGTTGCTACACTACCTTGTGAAATGTTGATCTCCAAAAATTTGCGTAGCTCAAGATTCGTTTGCTGCGAATGGTGAAAACTTTGAACCTCAAATATGATAAATATCAAGTGTGCCCACACGTGGTTCTGGGGATCAGAACAGAGGAGTGAGAAACGGATTGGCTAACTGTCAGTCGACAGCCAGAAAACCGCGCGACGCAATTTTTTCTGAGATCTGATTTCATGGACGGCAATGACTTGAACTGACTTGATTGTTCGTTTAGGCCTATTTTCATTTTTGTTGTGCAATTAAAACTAGTAATAAATTGCACACTGGCTAATTCTTTCCTTACTGTTCAAATCAGCGAGTATAATTAAAAGAGTGATCTTTATGGTTTAAGTTCTAATCACGATAGCGAAATATAGCGAGTAATGCTGGCGGCGAGCATTGTGCACAGATTGTCCCGTCCTCTTGCGAGTGACATTGAATTACTCGGCAACGTTCCTACATGTAGTTTTGGCCAAAATCACAGTTATAATTTACCACCCTACTGCTACAGTATGCAATCCGTGCCATGCTGATGAGGGATTATTTTGTATTTTTCACAAATCCGTGCCTTTTAGGGGGTACCTCTCTTATGCAGCGTGTGAAGGCTTTCTAGCTTGAACCTAAAAGGGGTTCGCGACTTGGACCGTTAAAATTTTTGTCCTGGTCTATCTCGAGTGATGTAGGAGCAATTCGTTCTTAAAATGTGTGTTGCAGCACAAAATCGCCCAAAATATTTAATAAAATCTCTATTTTGGTGTTTAAGGTCATCCAATCCATGGTCATTGCTTTCGGTGCCAATCGAAAGCCCGTGTACGCTTACTAATAGTATGGTCTAACTTTTCGCATTATCTTGCACTGTTTATGACATACAGCAACTTATTACAGTGGAGTCCACTCTTTTCCCTTTCTTTCCCCTCCTTCCCATCCTTTCCTCTTCTTTCTTTTTTCCCTTCTCCCCTCCCCTTTTTTCCTTCCCTCCTTTTCCCTGTCCTGCCCTCCCGTCCCCTTAGAAGTAAGCCCCCTTAAATCTAGCTAGAGGGTCTAGGGGAACGCTGTAAACTCCCCCAGCGCCGAAATCAAATTTGGTGCATTTTTAGCCTTAAAATGTGACATCTCGTGGCAACAATTTGAATGACTTTCCTGAGAATCAGTTGACCAAATTTCATGCAGTTTACACAGTAAATGTATATAACAGTTATTAACAGACCAATAAATCTAGCACTTCTCCACTCTAACAACCTTGCATGTTCTATAACACACTTGAACTGACAAAATTATACTCAACTGATGAGTCCAAATGCTAGGATAATAAATGTTTCTTTACTAGCCTACGTATACATAAGTATATTATGCCTAGTTTACGTGTTGCCATTTAAAATCCATTAATCAACCAAAGCCTATTGCAAGCACACATGTCCTATGTCTCATCAGAAAACTAATGTAACACACATGATATGGGTTACGGAAGGTGGGGACCTTTGTACAGCTGACTGGGCTGCCTGGCCGGCCGGTGCGCCAGCCTGTGTTTGCAGGCTGCACGCGGCGGCTGTGCGATCGACGGCTCTGGTTAGTGACGAAAAGCGCATTAGAGGTGTACGTCGTACACGACGATGCGCTATACAAATTGACAACCTTTACCTTTACAGCAAAAAGAACATAAAATGCAATAACGTGCAGTTGACATTTTAGCTGTTTCACGTTTAATCAAAGGTACAATTTACACAGAAAAAAAATAAATCATAAATCCTTGGGGGGTCCGTAGACCTCAACCCCTCCCAATGACGCCCATGACTGACTGGCTGAAAATTGCAAATTTTCCTTACCCCATGTTATTCAGCGCGCTCGCTTGAGGTGATCGCTTTCAAATTTTTGAGAAAAAAACTTTACGGATCCTGAAACAAGAGTTTGCCAAGAAGACTACAGTAAAGATGTGCATGGTAATGCTAGCTTGCACCGTTTTTGACTGATCCACCCGTGTGATAAACGGACGGATGGACAGACAGACAGACAGAATTGAGATGGCTAAGATGCGTTATAGCTGTTGTCGCTCGTAAAACTGAAGTAAAGTTTAAGTTATTGCGCAAACGCAGAAATGCTACAGATTACAACATTTTTCAAACAGTTAGGCCTACATGATATAAAACAAAATCGAATTAAAGATGGATGAAATAGCGGATTCGTTTCACGAAGGGAAAGGAAAAATGAGGGGGGCTCCGCTGGGGAATGGATGGCGTCGGCGTGGAAAAAAAACATCGTCGATAATTTACATCACGAAGTAACGAACGAGCGATCAGCAGAGTGAGCAGCCTGCTTTGCAATCCATCACTTCGTATGACCGGTAATCAGTTAGCATAATAGCTTTGCCGACCGACGGACCGCCGCGTGCGAGTGCGCTTTCAATATCCGACGGGGAAATTAATTTCTGACCAAATTACTTCGCCGGCGAGCCGCTGTAGGAGATTAGGGCGCACGAGCTCGGCAAGGCTCGACGACGAGCTAGTCTCGGCTAGTCTCGTCGACGACAAGGCTTGACCAGTTCAGATTGGGGTGACGACAAGCTCGTCGGCAGGCGCGCCAATTCGACGTCGTCGCTTTTAGCGTTGTGTCGCCGCCAGTTTTGCAACTTGCTGAACGTTCGACCCTACTGTGGCTTGGTAGGTATTGTAACGGTTATGGCGTTGGACTTGCTATCGCGAGGTAGTGGGTTACACTCCTGGTCGGGTCGCTATCAAGCGGTTAGTAGTTGAATGGGTGACTGTCTGTGGACCGGTAAATCATCCATTGGGCCTATGTATAATCAACACCAAGTCCAACTGAGCCTTTCATTCCTACGAGGTAAATAGATCGAGTATCGGTCTGTCAGACTGGATTATGGCGGGGCGCGTCAACATGTGTCATGTGGTAGCTAAATTAACACTGTGTTATCCCATACGGCAGGTGATGCTCCGTAGCTTTGAGATGGTGTTTTTACAAAGACCTATACACCACCTTTATTTTTAACCTTTATCTTACTTGTTTACATTGAGGATTCTGCACCACTTAGATTTTAATTTGGTCTTTCGAAATGAAGCACGCATTGTCAGTGCGTCATAATTATTATGAACGACGATTTTAACCTGACTTTTTTTCGTTTAAGCGTTCACGTCCCTGTGGGGCGGGAGAGCGGCGGTAATGAGTAAGGCGACAAGATGATGATGGCGCGCTTGCGCCTGCGCCGCCCGTGATGAGCTGATGGCTGATTTAGAGGCAAAGCAACATTATGGCGAAATGATTTCGGCAAATGGCGGCGACGTTTGCAATTAGCCGAACGTCAGAACGACGGCGCCGCCCGCACTGTGATGACGAAAACCTGGTGACGATGATGATGATGACGTCACTATGATGACGTCATGATGACGATATGAATCGAGGGATGAAGCTTCCATCGGACATCACCTTTGCACCGTCACTGTCGGTCTTCAGGCAGCGTCTCAAGACTTTCCTGCATATTCGGATAAACTTATCTGATAGTTTATTGTCGTGGTTTTAAAAATAAACATTATGGACCCCTAAGTAAGATGATGATGATGACGGCCACAAACTACATCAAGCCACGTCTGTGCACGACATTCGCAGAGCGAGCGTTCTCTTAAGGCGCGTACAGATCAAAGTAACTGAACTGAACTGAACTGACACCGTTTAGTTTTGGACAAACTGACCAATGGGCAAGCAGGACGAGCTCATTGGTCATTGCTTGACGCGTACGTGAGCGTAGTTACGTAGGCCACCGGCGCCGTTAGATGGTGTCTACTGTAATGCATTTTTGCTTATCCATTGGCCAGTTCGTCAATAACTATACTACGTTAGTTCAGTTCGCTTCAGTGGCGGATTTAAGGGCCGCCCCTATTGACTGAATGCATCTTAAATTAAATCAAAATTTTACACGAAAATGCATGATTTCTGCACAAAAGTTTCAAAAATTTTCTGGGGAGGGAGCATAGCCCTCTCCCCAAACTTCACCCCCATCCTTCCGCCTCTCCTATTCCAAATTTCCGGAGCCGCCGCTGGTCGCTCTCTACTGTACGAGCCTTTACGCTGTCCGCACGCGTGAACTCAATAATAACTTTGCCTGAACAGTTTTTAGTCACCGACGCTTCGACTTTCAAAGGCAAACCCATTCAAGTACTAACCGGACCCGACGTAAAGCAACCGCCACACAAAGTCACAACTGTTGGCCTAGTCCGACGTGGCTATAGCACTTCAATGCTCTGTTGATTGTGCGTCAATATCTGATGGCACATTTGTGTGAACATCTTATCTGTTGTCAACGACACTTCGAGAAAATTGAGAACAAAGTTTTACACAACACATTTTCTAGTTTATAATGTTGGTTTTACAGTTTGCGAATGAACGACATATGCATCTGCTTGCTATATTTCACTTTGTAATGAGATAAACATTTTTATGGACCATGAGATAAATATTTAACCAGCATTTTCAACAACATTGTAATTAATAATGTTTTGTCTAGAGACCTGTTGAAACGACGCTTTTTGCCATTGTGCTTTCGATATGACGTATTAGGCTTATTCAAGTTTCTCAGTTCGTGTCGCAGCTTTACGATGAAACAAATTATAAAGATATATAAAACAGACATTATCGTAAACGGTATCGAAGAAACGTTAACAGACTATTGTATACGACGGCTATAGATCGTCGTCGCCGGAATAATGCTGTTTCGTCAGCTTCGGTGACGCCGGTTGAGTTGAGTTGCGTCGGCTGCGATATAGGGGCTCCAGCCGTATACGGTATATTACCGACCAGTATGTTATTAACGTGTCACACGCCCGCTGCTGGGCCCGCGAAATGAAACCGAGTCGTGAAAAACGGTCGGTGCTGACGAACGAATCCGGCGACGTGATTGCAAGGGGGCGGAGGG
>Ga0209671_1005526_pt1 | contig 12810 bp, 13 predicted proteins | sample WorMetHERISLAND2_2_FD_187401 | JGI IMG/M metagenome (GOLD analysis project Ga0209671, IMG submission 187401) | Marine gutless worms symbiont microbial communities from Max Planck institute for Marine Microbiology, Germany - Olavius geniculatus... | ecosystem: Host-associated > Annelida >... | reverse complement strand
GGCACACCCAGAGACATACCTGCACAGCAAACACAATCAAAGCAAGTTAGCCGCCATATGGGACTGTGCTCAAATACTCCATACTGGTTTCACAATGTGATAGTCACATGACACACAAATCTAGACCAACTTGTATCAAAAATCCCACCTGACCAAATTTGACCCCAAGTTAAAAGAACCACAATTCATTTGCCAGCTCTCATTGGAAACAAATAAAGACAAAGAGTTCAAAAACTGAACAATTTCTGACTAAGGTGTCAGGATCTTGATCTTGGATCGGGGGTCAAATCACCATCATATAGCACTCATCGACCTTTACCCGCAGACCAAATTTCATTCAGATTAAAGAACCCACGAGAAACTTATTGCACAGAGATGATTGAAAACATGAACAGCAGACCACCTTCATTAGGCCAACAAAGCCCAGAAGTTGACAATGTGGCCAGATCAGATGCCTTCAAATACAACCACACCCAGACTTCAATGAAAAATGAGTGTCAGTCAGCATGCTACAGCATCAGTACAGCTGTTCATATCTTACTACTGAGTATTGTATGTGCTGACTGCACTGCGCCTAGTTTACATGAAGAAAAAATAAATTCAAAACAAACAAGCAACACAAAGATAATACCAGAGACCGCAGTTTTCAGCTGCAATTTGTTCCAATTCTGCAGGACGATTTGCCAAACTCTACTGCTTGTGACGGCAATTATCCTAATTCCACGGCATCCAATTTATAAAGTAAACTGAAGATTTTTTAAGACTATCTACAGTATGAAAATATCTCACCCTGAGTATCAAAAGTTCAATAATCATTGATTTTACCTCAATCCTCTGACAAGTTACTAATAGTACCAAATACCTCGGAAACGCAGAAATTCAATGAAAACAAGCAAATTCTACAGCTAGGCTCAAAATTTTGGGTCCGTAGAAAAGGGTCGGCCTGAACACTGCACATCAACCACAGATCAGCAAAGATCCCAGAAATTGTTTGCAATAAGTCACCGCAAATCAGTAACTTAGAATATTTCCATAACCTGCACCAATCTGCAGTGCCAAAGACAATGACCAATACATCATCACAGACATAAGCAATTTCTTGATGTGATGTGATCTGCAGTGCCATAATGATTTGCTGCCACTGAACATAACCAACTTCTGGGATCTACTGCAGTGTTTAGGTACACCGGCGGAAAAACTGCAGTCCATACCAACGGCCAACAGAGACAGACGGACAGACAATGAGACTGACCAAGCAGTGGGTCCTGCATTTGAGGCAGACTTCCAATAATAGACGCAGCAGCAGTTGCAGCAGCGAGTGGATCAGCACCACCGCTGGATGATGCAGCCATCAACGCACTGATCTTGTCCGCCTCACCGATGTCCGGGAAGCTGGCACTCCGCTCTGAACGACCGACCTTCAGCGGCCGACCGGCCAACGGGAACCCATTCATCTGCACTAGAGCCACGCTCGCTTCTTCTGCATTTCTGAACTAATCACCCGACAACAGACAACGATGAAGCACCAACGACAACAATACACCGGTACACGACAACAGCCAGTGATCAACCACCAACCATACTCAGTACACCATACACAACATACGAGGGGCATTCAATAAGTTCCAGGACTGTTCTTCTCAGTAAGCACATAGTGACAGCTGAAAACCAAAACTAATATGAAGTTGTACTGCCACTATTGTACATCACTTACCGTGGTCTCATTTATGACATCACAACATTATTATTAAGATATAAATGATGGGCATTGACGTTTGTTTAGAGATTTAGATTAGAGAATAATCATAAAATTTTCTACTCGCAGAAGGTGCAGAAAGTGCTGAAATTAATTGTAGATTATTTGTAGTATCATGTTTGAAAGTATTTGAATAGTTCGCTCGCTTTTGCAGTGATCAGTCAGTTAGTGATGATGTCAGTGTCGGAGCACTGTTTATGGCAAAAATGGTCAGCTGTAGACAAAGCAATTTTTGGTTTACTTAAAAAGTTGTTCTGGCAGACTTTTTTGCTTGAAAGACATACTGTGAATAAACATTATTACTAGGCATTATCGTCTGATTGATTACGACCAGCAATTCGCAGCAATTGACCAGGTTTGCTGTAGAAAGGTGTCATTCTTTAAAATGGCAGTGCCCCACCGTGCAATTGGCCCATTAGACAGTTAAGAAAATCAAAAGATGGACTAGGAACTGCTACAGCATTTGCCATACAGTCCAGATTTAGCTCCAAGTAATTTTCATTTGTTTGGACCACAAAGTGAATCACTTGGAGACATTAGGTTTGAAAACAATGAAAATGTTCTACAGCATTTTGTCTGGAAATTTCTACAGGTGCCAATAAAAAACTCAATGCTATGGGTTCCAGCCGACTTGTAGAACAATGGGAACATTGCAGTAAACTGCAGGGAGAATATGTTGAAAAGTAACATAACTGTCAGAAATGTGCGATTTACTGTCGTTGTTTTAAGGACTAGTCCTGGAACTTATTGAATGCTTCTTGTACATACCCATACACAACCAACAATACATGGCACAACAGGAAGTACACAGTCAATTTGATATAGGGCAGAGGCACAAACAGTTTCCAATGTGCAGCAGTTTTGACATTAGCACAGAGCAGAGGACGTGTTCCAAATGGCGTTTAAGAGTGTCAATGGAGAGAATCGGATCTCTCATATAATCAGGCAATGGTAGCCCAAAGACTGTGAGCTGAACAGGTTGAATGCTTCACCATATTAAGATAAAACAGAAGTAGAAGCAGAAGCTTTCTTTATGGCAGTTGACTGCAAAAGAACAGGCAATTGCACCAAGACAACAAAAATGCATTCTAGCAAATTTAAGAGACATAAAATCATATCATAGTCGATACTGACAGAAAGACGAACATATCTGTATAGCTCACACTTGCTGTATATTACAATGCATGAAAGAGATCAAATGCTGCAGATCAAAAGAAACTTATAAACGCAAAAAGCCAGATTCTTAAAGAATGTAAGGGACACTTTTCATTTTCATTGTTATTCATTTTCATTATCATCACTATACACTGTGACTCAATAAAAAATGTGCCACTTTAATTTTTTAAATAACTCCATGAAACATTAGCCAATTTTAATAATTTTTAGCACACAACATCATGAAAAAACTTGAAGTAAATTATACTCACCTTAATACTGTTGTTACACTTAACTGTGAAATTTAAAAGTCGTAGTTTGGCCATTTACAACAATAAATTCATACTGGGTAGCGCATGCATTGGCTTAGAAATGATGAATTAAATAGCGACAACACGAGTAACAGTTATTATCCCTCAAAAAGTCTTACATGTTACATCACATCATTTTATTACTGCTTGTGCTCAAAATGTCTTCCTTCAGCATGAACGCAAGCGGTAGACGTTGACGCAACTCGCCAACAGCACATTCAATGATGCACAAGCCAAAGTGGCTCACTCACTGTTGATGCACCATATCAGTTCGTTGACATACAATTTTAAAATGAATTTATGACTAGTGTTAAATATTAAACAAATTAATAATTTTGTGGTTTTAATGATTTTTTGAGCCAACACATGCACTACTCAGTATGAATTCATTGTTGTGAATAACCAAAGTACGAACTTCTGCATTTCATGTGGTAGTGTAGAAACAGCTATAAGCTGAAATGGGTTAAACTACAGTCATTTACGTCGAGTTTCTTCCCGATGTTGCTTGCTAAAAATTATCAAAATCGGCCAATGTTTCATGCAGTTATTCAAAAAATAAAAGCGACATTTTTTTATTGAGACACGTTGCATTACGATTATTCATTAGAGTACTGGTAATGTTAAAACAAGCAAACATTTTCCCCTCAGTGTTTTGACTTATTGCTTTAATGACAGAAAAAGTATCCAACCTGTAACAAATTATACTGCAACGATCCCATGTGATCAGCCCTTAAGACTTAACAATTAAATGCAATCAAAAACCAATAATCAGACTGCTGTAACAGTGTTTCAGTGCCTTGTTTCTACCAAAACAGAAAAGACATTCAAACCGCTGGGTTTAAGTCCTGCCCCAACAGGGCCAACAGTTAAGGCCTACTGTAAGTCTACTTCCGGAACACAGCCAAACTTTAACTTCGGAAGGTGAGATTGCATTAATAAAAGTTGACACTGATTACTATTTCTAACCAGAGTTCAAATAAAGACACTAATAAATGAATAGTTTACAGAGAGACGTTGGTTTTGCGTAGTGTCTCACCTGTGTCGAGTTGCTTCATACAGAACAAGGCCACGAGATCACCCAACCAGACACAGAGAGTATGCTGCGACTAACTGCAACGTGTGCATGGAAGCCGACACGTGCTTATCGGATTTCACGGTGTGCATTTTAGTTTACATCGTTAAATACAACCCAGAAACCCACACAGGAATACTGGCACTGTCACCGACCACAGTCTGCCTATAACTCTGCATCATGGAAAATGGTGCCAAAAAAATTTGAAGCATAGATGAGTGGGTAAACATTTGCAAAAAAAAGCAAGCAAACAATAATACTGGACTATGATGGCAGGTATAGATACAGATGGTCTCACCCCTCTGAAAAACACCTACTTACAGATACTCATTATCTACTGACTGCAGTAAGTAATGTTTCCACACCATCATTAGAATGTAATTATAGGCTTGCAAGGTCTGGCTACAATTTCAAACATTCACTTCTTGGAAACCCAGCTCAAAGACGAGTAACTTCGAAAAGAATGGTCAGTTAAACACAAACGTATTTAATTACAGCAACACAAATAAAAAGTGCCTATAGCTAAAAAGCAACAGCTTCAACATGTTAGATCATAAAGTGAAAGTTCTGAGAAAAGTCAAGTAAACGGGTGAGAGGAATACTCACAGTAAGAAAAGCAAATCCCTGTGACTGTCCAGTCTTCTGGTCCTTCACGATTGACACATCCAGTAACTACAACAACAAGTACGATGACAAAGTAATTAGGAAAAGGTGGAATTGCCCATCTCCACCATTTAACACAATGCAGCACGAAATCCTGCAAGTGTATCTGCTAAATAGCATCTAAATCCATTAAAAGGTTTACAAATGGGACACATATAGACAGATGCTTCAGAGAAACGTACAGTAATAGGCAGAAGCACTTGCATTCAAGATGTGACTCGGCCTAATAATAACAACAATCACATTTCTACACTAGGGTGCGGTTAGAATGTCACTTCAGAGATCTATTACTGACCGTTTAGACTAGGGCTGTACCGAACAGCAAGATTTTACTATTCAGCCGAATAAGAATAGTTCATTTTATTTTAAGACCGAATACGAATAGAATACAAATAGTTGATGCAGGTTCAAACACAATGCACAATGCCCTGGATTTAACGCTTACACACACTGTAAAAAAATCCACATCGATCATCTTGACCGTGTTCGTTTCAAACGAATGATATAACAAAGACTGCTGATACTAACGAAACATGTTATATACTAAACTGCTAAGGGAAAGCCTTAAAGCATCATGTGTGGGCATTATGCTACGAAGACTGCTGGCTGACAGCAGCTATCTTTGAGGCTATATGCAGGAGCACCAAGTGGCAATGGCATATGTTTATTATTCGTATTCGGTCTATTTTTTGCACTACTATTCAGCCGAATACGAATACACTATTCGGCCTGCTATTCGGGCCGAATAGAATATTCGGTACAGCCCTAGTTTAGACCTATAAATTTACTGAAAGACACAACTACCAATTCGTCAAAAAAACATACCTTTCCAAAAGGTTCAAATATAGCTCGAAGCATGTCCTCAGTGATGTTGTAGTGAAGAGAGCCGACGTAGAGTTTAGCTGCTCCTGGTATGACGCCGGGAATGTTGCCCCCTCCCGCCTCACGAGCAGCCGCTGCGGCCGCCGCCTGCATTCAATCACATTTCAGTAACAAACTTTCAACAGTGCATTAGTAAAAGGTCGTATGCTTACTAAAAACCGACATAATTGCAAAAAAATGTACATTCGCGTGATGCAGTAAAATGCCATATCTCGCACGTTGAGACATTCTTCCATGTTGCCGAGTTGTTAACTCTGAGTGTGCAAGTTAAGATGTTTTACCACAGCAGTATGCACATATATTACAATGACACAAAGCCAAAATAAGCATAATTTAAGAAACACATTCTAAAGTCTGCAATGACAAAACCATACTTTAGAGTAAAGTGCAGAAACTAAATAAAATTCACCTTTAAAATATTAATTAACATTATGAGAGTTTGTAGTTTCAATTTTCTCCCACACCAACAAGCAAAGAACGTGTTCATAGTTATAAAATCGTAACTAAAGAATGAACTGCAAATACGATGTTTTTCAACAAAACTGCCGAAAAGCACTGAGAAGCCGAAAAGTCACAACAGTTTTCATCAATGTTAACTAAAAATTGCGATAAAAATAAAAAAATTTCATACCAAAATGTAGCGAAAATGCGACAAACTATAAGCTAATAAACTAAACTCTAAAACCCAGACTTATAACCTTTATCAATACATGGATGAACTCAGTTGAACTGAAATCCATAACTGAAATCTGTGCATTAAGTTGACTGAAATTGAATTAGAATTGAGTTTATTTTTTCACACAACCAAAATTCAATTGTACTAACTGAAATTATTTCACAAAAATAACTAAACCTGAACAATAACTACAGTAAACAAATGAAACTGGAACTGAAATTAAAGCTCTGTAGCTTGACTCAAATTGAACTAAGAATTATTTTCACAGTGAAAATATGATATCACTGCCTGCATAGCTGCCAGACGGTTCTTCTCAGCATGTGACATCTGGACAATGATTGGTACTCCCAGCAGACGCTGTCCTGTCAGAGCTATTGCTAGTGGGACTGACTCAATGTCAGAAAACTCAATGTATGCAATGCCCTTTGACTTGCGCTTGCGATCTGTCACCAGCCGCACCTCGGACACCTGACAACGCACGGCACGAACGTTCAGCAGTGAAACATCACAAAGAATGGGTATGGCTTTTTATGAGAACCCATCTTTTTATGAGAACTCAGAGCTATAACTGTCACGTGAGATCATGCAGTGTTACCTGCCACTAAAGGTGCACCGGATACAAAATGTTCAGATTCAGCTAAATCCAGATCCAGATCAGATCCACAGACTTTGAATCCAACCTGGTTCGATCAGCAGATGCAGCATCTAGCCACATCTGATTCAAGCCAGATCCGCAAAAACCATCGGATATCCAACCAGATCCAGATCTACTGTATACATATCCTTTCCAGCACCTTTCCAGCGACTGCTGCATCGGTCTGGAGCAGTCTGCCGGAGTCGGTCCGGTCGTCTCTGTCGTTGCAAGTTTTTCGCAGCAGACTGAAAACCGAACTTTTTGCCTGTTCTTACAGTCATGACTAACAACGCCTCATTGCACTGACGACTATTACGTGACTTCACTGTTTAGGCTTACTGTTACGCGTCCTTGTAGTCTTAGGACTTAACGCCACGCTAAAGTTAATTTGTCCTTCATCATCATCTTCATCCTTGCCTGCCATCCAAATGATAAATGCACTGAGATGGTACACCTGTCTGTAGATAGTCACAAATCCAAACAGTAACTATTTGATAGTGACCCGACCAAAAGTTGCAAGATTCGTAAGCCTAACATCATAACCCTTATACCACCAAGCCACACATCCAACAGCACTAAAATATTACTACTACGCATAGTTAGTGAACTCTAAAGCTGTTCCACCAGCAAGCTAATAAATGCAATGCACTAGGAAATTAACTGCAATTTCAAAAACTAACAGAAACCAATGCCATTAAAAATTATGAACCTGTAACAAAAGATACAAACAAATATTTGGCCTTTTCATCTGTGGCTGTCACTGCCAAACTACAGAAACTCAGCACAGCCCAGAGAAGTAAGTAAGTAAGTGAGTAAGTAAGTAAGATTATTTAGAAGTCGCAATTTAACAATAGCCAGAATGCGCCGCGCTCTCAACACCCGAACAAAAATGTCTTTAACTGCCATTTAAACTGTTAAGTTAATGTCAGTTTGTCTCAGATGAACTGGCAGACTGTTCCACAGCCTCGGACCTGCAGCAGCAAAGCATCTGTCTCCATAGCTGCTGCAGGTCCTTCTGACGACACATGTCCTTGAGTTGGCAGAGCGCAGCTGACGACGACATCAATGATGAAGTCATCAAATACTGTGGATCTCTCACCTCAAATTATGCTCGTTAAAAAACAGACACCATGTAAAGCTGTAACTACATGTGTAATATAACACAAAACTAAAACTACAGCTAAACCTTTGCAGACTACATGATGATATTCCTTTTCCACAATGTTGCAATAAACTGGGCAGCGACAATGTTTTACATTCTAGCTTTGTCTTAAGTTTCACCACAAATGTTGGCACCCTCTAACATCAAGAAAAGACGTCACACCTTGCCAACTGAGGAGAAAAACTCTTCTAAGTCTTCGGAAGATATACGTGATGCAAGCTGCATGCAGACAACGGTTCTGGCATCTCGTTCTTCTGGATTCGTCTCAAGCATATCAGGCTTCCTGCACACACATCCAGCAGCAGATTCAGTCACCACAAACACACACACATACAACTGCACAGCCATTTTCCACATAGACCAGGAAAAGACAGCACCGCTGCTCAAATTCTCAATCCACAGTGTTCCACTAACTTTCAAACCCACAAATCTGCAATTTTTTTTGGATATTTATTGGATGTTGGTAGTATATAGCAGCATTCATTTTAGTAACTGACAACCCAAAACCCGTCAAGTTCAGCCTTTTTGAAAAAACTGAAAAAACCCAAAAAATTGCAATAAAACCCAAGAATTGGATTTCTAAAAGCCCAGCTTTCCAACCCCAGTTAGCGATAAGAGAAAGAGATGTGTGCGAGTAAACGAACGTGACAAGTGGCGGTGAGAGCGAACGGTTGCGACTCTGGTCCCCCCTTCGATGTCTGTCACCACCTCGACTGCGACTCCGACTGCGACCCCCACGTCTACCACGATCACGACTCTTGCTACGACTACGACTGCGACTGCGCCGACGGTCTCTCCTCCTGTCACCACTGTCACCACCGCGTCGACGATCTCTATCCCGACGGTCATCCCTGTCCCGGCGGCCACGATCGTCACGTCTACGGTCGTCACGACGACGACTGAAAACAAACAGACAGAGTCAATCACCAGTTTAAACACGCCAATGTAAAAAGTGCACTCATTTTACACCAAGGTTAAGACTTTGCCGCTCAAGAGCTTGAATCTGTTGGCAATACTTGGCTTGAACAAAAAGATACTTGAAAGTATTTCTTACATAGATTTTTTACAGCAAATGTAATAATAAAATAGATCACAAGCAAAATAAACCATTTGCAACTTTGACGCTGATCAAACCTAACAGAAACAAGCAATCACCAGAAAGATGTTCATGCTCTATACACACAAAACTAGTAAAGATTTAACAATCAAAGAACTCAAAATGTTCACCAAGAATGATAGTGCCACCTGACAAATACAACAGACTTAATGCAGTCCAGCCATAAAAATCAAGCTGCTTGCTGCCTAACCAAATAATCATATCTATACCCGAATACAACTATCACAAATGCTACTTTATGTTTTGGTCTAACAAAACCCAAAATTAATCCAATATTTCAAAATAGACGTGATCTTTCCCCTGCCTACAATCACAAAGAAGTACACTCACACTCACAAAGAGGGGGGGGGTACATTGCCTGAGTAACTTTACACACATGCACGAATTGGCCTGTTTAACCAAATATTCCCTCAATAATATTATCCAGACATGGAAACGTTACAGAAACTTCATTATCAGATGCTATACAGCCAGAAAACAAAAAAATCAAGCATTTACTTACTCAGACCTGTCACGGGATCTGTGTCGACTACGACTACGACTGCGACTTTTTTTCTTTGTACTAAAATGACGCACAAGAAAGCAGTAACAAACATTAAGAATGCCAGTAGATGTTCTTTGCAAAAACAATGCTTTGTTTAAAAAGGCACTCTATAAAATTATTGAGTGACTGACTGACTGATAATCCAGTTAGTTAGTCAGCCCGAAAATGATAGTTTTCGGATGGACTTCTGTTTTGCTGTGGTTTATTTTTTTCTCTTTTTTTTCCTCACGTAATCTCCGAGCTCCGTCGGCCGATCAGCGCGAAATTTTGCACGATGATCGGTGCTGCATTCAATTTTATAATCCCGGTCCAAAATTTTGGGGGAGCCTCCCCAAAAAATTTTTAGGGGCCAAAAACATGCAAAATTTAGCCCAATTTTGGTCGACTTCGAAGTTTGGCGGTGAATATCTCCGGAACGGATGAAGATATTCAAAATCGGTGAGTTACTCGTTCGACAGCGATTCCTCCCGCGTTAGGCAAAACAAGTCCAGTGAAGATCAGTCCAGTAACCTTGGAGATCTAGATGTGAGTTTGTACCCACCGAAAGCGCATTTTTCGGAAGAACATATTTCGGCCCCTAGAGGGTGCTGCGCCCCCAAATTTTTACACGCGCTAGAGAATGACCAAGTCTTATTAGCGCACCCCCCACCGGGGACGGGGGCCCCCTTACAACTTTTTTCAAAGGGGGATCAAAAATTGGCTTAAATTGCAATAAATGAGCACTTATAACTTTGGAGTTAGGGGGTGTAGCCCGACGAAACTTTGGCACTTGACGCGCCGTTAGGTTGGGGTGTTAACGCAAGTACGAAATTTGGGGGCACTGCCCCCCGAAAATTTGGCAGAACAAAAAACGTCCAAAATTTAGTACGTTTTACGACAACTTTCGAGTTTGACCGCGAATATCTCTGAAACCGATGAAGATAGCGACAAAATCTCAACGGCGTTAACAAGTACGATCCTTTCGGCGTTGAACAAAAAAAATTTTGTGAAATTCCGTCCACTACGAGCAAAGTTATAAGCGCTCATGTTGACCTACCCTAAGTCGACAATGCGCGTTCGGCGTATACCAATGCATTTGAGTTCGGGCCACGTGACTTTGATGCCGGGGAAATTTTACCCCCCCCCCAATTTCCCCCAGTCGGACTTAGGGCGCCGGGCGGACTCACGTTGGGCTTTGCCCCAAATTTCTAGTTTTTTCTTGCTTTTAAGTTTTAAATAAAGCACAGTGCAGTTGGTCAACATGACATATGCAACATACCATACTTCATTAATAACATTCTGATTAGATCACACTATTGTTTCTGTTCTACCTTACAGGATATTTTTACCAACAGCTGCCAGCACATAATAACTGCATCGAACACAACAAAGTACACACATGGGATACCTTGACTCAGTGCGTGATGACTTGGATTCTTCAGACTTAGCAATGCTGCTGCCAGTTTGCTGCAAACAACACAACCAGCTACAATACAACAGTGAATACATAAAGCTGCATCCAGTCACTTGTCAATCAAGGTCATCCTTCATAAATTTAATCCAAAAATACACAAATATGGCGCTAGACATCCCTCATTTTGGGGACATTTCAGGGCAAAAATTACAATTAAAAGCACCCATATATCTTCTGCTAGAAATTCCAGCTAGCTGTGAGTAAAATTGCTATTTCTTAGGCCACAACCTTTTCAGAGGATAAAATTTAGAAGGACAGGCAACTGCCCTGCCATGATGTGTTGCCAATATATACTGCATGAGCCTACAGTTCCTTTTGTTTAGCAATCTTACACATGTTCTTTGAACACTACATTTTCCTTAAGTGTGTCTTCCCTTGCTGTACATTTGCACAGCGTTGTTCTTTTTGAGTCTCACAAACCTACTTACTTACAGTTATTCGACTAGATGTATTTTTGGCCTAAAGCTCCATGAGCTAACAGCCTGCAGCGGCAAATGTTATCCTTTGGCTCTACTCAGTGTGCTGGCTCACGAAGCAAGAAGATATGAACAGTCTGAGTGTTGGTCATCATCATCATCATCATCATCATCATCATCATCATCATCATCATCATCATCATCATCATGGTCATGATGTGAAGCTGTAGCATCACAGCATTGTGGTTTGTCGCTAGTGCCAGAGCATTGGTCACCGGTATTCCCGTGTCCCGGCAGATATGTTGAATCTAGGTGGTGGGCGGTCAACCTCGAGCACACCTCCAGTCGGGTGATTGCCAAACACCATCTTGAGCTTTGCAGTAGGTTCAAAAGATCTGGTTTGCTGGATGATAGATGAAACCGCTGGAAGACTGGTGCGACGCAGGACTTTATCACTGGAGACGCAATGGTACCATTTGACGTCCTCATCTTTTTCTTCTTTTTCTTCAGTATGTTGGAGACTCCGGCACGGTATCATAAAGTAAAGGATCCATCGTTAACATCGTTTGTAAAAAATACAAGTGCTACTGAACACAGTTAATTACACAGATCAACTCAGTAACTCACCCCATTCACATATGGCGCTTCCAGCATTGCCTCAATATCAAGATCATCGTCCGCCATTCTGCAATACATTAAACACACATGCGAAATCAAATTCCCTCAATAACCGCAGTTTACACGTTCGCTGATTCACAAGTTCACATTTTGCCGTGGCCAAACTACAATGGGTCACTTCACTTTTTGACTTAAGACTTTCGCCGAGTCTAAACTTCTCCGCGATTCGCCGAGTCCAAAAGTACCTACTTAGACCAAAGCTGAGCCGAACTAACCTGGCTAAAGTTGGTTCGATTTGCATGGAAGAGATAGCTTTAGCCCTTAGGGCTTAACTTTCGCTGAGTCTGAATC
>Ga0209671_1005525_pt1 | contig 12811 bp, 8 predicted proteins | sample WorMetHERISLAND2_2_FD_187401 | JGI IMG/M metagenome (GOLD analysis project Ga0209671, IMG submission 187401) | Marine gutless worms symbiont microbial communities from Max Planck institute for Marine Microbiology, Germany - Olavius geniculatus... | ecosystem: Host-associated > Annelida >... | reverse complement strand
ATTTGGTGAACTTTGGTCCACAAACACCAGAGATTACGCGGCTAATGTTTACCCACCCTAAGTCAATAGTGTGCGTTTTGCGTATGCTAATGCATTTGTGTGCGGGCCACGTGACTTTGCTACCGGGGGAATTTCACCTTTCAAAATTTCTCCCCCAATCGGACTTAGGGCGCCAGGCGGACTCACGTTGGGCTTTGCCCCAAATTTCTAGTTTTATTTTATGTAACCGCGATTATGGTACATACCCAATTATGAACTAAACAATCAAATGTCAGAACAAATTACCAAGTATACTAGTCACGTTAACGGTTTTCAACACATCTGTAGCAATTTATTCTAACGATTTAACAAGAACAAAAAAACATGACATTAAAAAGTACAAAAACATTAACAAATAAAAAAACATAACAAAAAAATTTTGAAAAAAAATATTTTAAAAAGCATAAAAACATGTTTCAGTTGCTACCCTTCTCCGATGGTGAATTTAATCTGGTTGGCTGATGAGCAATTCTTGAAGTTCTACAGTTGCAGCCACAAAAAACGTGCAAAGCGATCGCATTTACGTGTCTGTGGCGATAGTTTGACTTTCACAAGTTCCAGCAAGACAGTGCACTAGCACACCGAGCTTGTGAGATGGTTGAGTTTTTGACTCGCGAGACACCTGACTTCAGCCTATTTTAGGAGGTCTGATGTGCTTCATTCCCAGTGTTGCTTAATGCTGACAGGATGAACATTTTTTCATCAGCGAACTAGATTTAAGTTTACCATCGAAGCAGGGAAGCAGTTGACAGCACCATTTGAAACAAGCAAGCAGGCTTGTACTGACGACACATTCTGACGTCAGTGTTACGCCACGGCTAGCAAAGAATATTTAATAAACAGCCATATTTTGTTAAATATTTTGAATTAGTATCTTTTCAGCTACCACTGCTAAAATGTCGTGTAAATTGATGATTATTTGAGTGAAACATGAAAAGAAGAAAAAGGGGTCTTTTATGAAACGCCGTGTATAGGCAGACGTCAGTGGACGTCGTGGTGTCCTGATGGGTCAACGTCGCAGTAGCGCCAGTGGAAGTGGCAGTGACCCAGTGGCCGCCCTCATGGAACATGAGAAATCGATTGGCGCCGCAGGACGACACGCAGACGCGTGCCGGACGTGGTGTGCGGTGGGTTTAATTAACGCGCGGGATCCGCCAGCCTGACTGCTGGTGCACGGGGCTGGTAATTGGATCGTTGCCTCATACAGTGCAGGATGAATCGGCTGAGTGTCGAATGCACGGATGCAGTGACAGACTGTGTCAGGGTGGACAGATAGACCGTGGGCAGGCAGTGCGTGTCGTCGTCGCCGTCGTCGTCGATGGAATTGCTTTTATTAGCACTCCTCTAGCAAATATTTGTCCACGACCGGCGACCGATCGAGTTTCCGTGGGACGCCAGTGGCAGATTCAAGGGGAAGCAAGGGGATGGGCGGCCGCCCCTTCCCTTTAGACTGAATGCATCTTAAAAATGTGAAAATTTTGCACAAAATGCATTACCCCGGATACCTCTACCCTTCTCCTCTTTATTCCAAACTTTTGGATCCGCCACTGCGGGACGCCATTCCATTGGACATTATTTCGACAGAGAGACAAAATCGTGCAAGATAACACATCATAAAGGTAGAGCAGTTAAAGTTAGGGTTTGGGGTTAGGGTTAGTCTTAGGATTAGTGGCTGTCGGAATAGCGTCCCTGGGAATAGTGACCCGAAACGCCGAGATTAGTGGATAAAACGGAAGATGATGACACATGCACTGACTAATGTACATAGCAGTTCAGTGGCATCGTGCGGCAGGGCAGGCAGGCAGTAGCAATTTTCCGACGACAGAGGAGACTATGCGTACTCAAAAGTTTCGATTTTGCCCTCAAATTTTCTCAAAATCAGGGGTTTAGGCTTTTAGCCCTAGATTTGGCATTTTTTACACATTTTTTGACAGGTAAAATATTTCCTGTCATTTTTTTTTCCGACAGCCGAAAACTTAGCAGGGGCGGAGTGGGGCATTTTATCCCCTCCTGTTCCTCACTACAGTGTACTCCTCCCCTAGCTGTCACGACGCCACTGGAGCAGATATTGCTACTAGGATGGCGGGATGTTGGTCGCTTCTGGTCGTCGTCTGTCACAATTAGCCACCAGAGATCATCAGCTCATATTGCAACAGCTGTCCCAGCATTCCTCCCGCTTCCGGCCAGGTCACGTGATTTCCGGCTGGCTTTATTTCCGACCGGGTGGTGACTGACGAATGACGTGTGATGATGTCACGTGACCTGGAGCCAGGTGCATCTTGGGATGGATTGTCTGTCAACGCCCGCAGTGCGGCTTGCCGTAATGATGATGATGCTATTGCCCGCCAGTCGCCACCTGTCTAATTACCTACCTGCCGCATGCCGCCGTAAATTGTGTTTATTGCAAGTCACGAATTTGCTCGTGGCGGTCGGTCAGTCGGTGCCCCTCGAGGCATAATGGCAAGTGAATGTTGCACCCAGGTCAACTCAGCCTGGCCATCCCTCCGTAGGTAAGTGCTGTGAGTACCAGAGAAAGCTGGGACGCAAACAGACACACCGCGCGATACACTACAGCTCCGTAATCGGGCTCACTCCGCAGTGTAAAGGCGCGTACGGAGCCACGTAACTGAACTGAACTGAACTGACCGACACGGTTTATTTTTTGACGAACTGGCCAATTGGCGAGCGAGGCGAGTTTATTGGTCATTGGCGGACGCGTACGTGCACATAGTCATGTAGTCACCGGCGCCGTTAGACAGTGTCTACTGTAATGTATTACTGTTTGCCCAGTTCATTTACGTCGCTCTGCAGTGCAGGAGCGTATAGTGTCTCGGAAAGAACTTCACGTTTATACAGGTGTATATATAAAACGAGCGCACCGAGCTGACGCCCTGTTCTCTAAGCGGTAGCTGACGAGCTCGTTGTGTGTGTGTGTGTGTGGCTGTTGTATAGTCTGGCGGCGGTGGTGGGACGTCGTGTGCTGACAGTTGTCGGTTCCTACAGCGCGTGGATGCCATCAGACCGGGCACCTGCCCACCCGAGACTCGGGCCACCGGCTACGCGGCGCTCTGCATCAAGAGCTGTGACACTGACGCCGACTGCGATCAAGGTCAGTGGAGCCTTATACCCCGTTTACACGATCAAGCAAACATCGAGCAATCATGGAGCAAACATCCAGCCAATGCATTTAAAATACACGTGCACGACGTGTGCTCTTAATTGCTCGACGTTTGCTCGATGTTTGCTTGATGATTGCTTGATCGTGTAAACGGGGTGTTAGGCACAGAGTTGCAAAAAACCAGATTTTAAAAAAGCCCAAGCTGATGGGTTTTTGGCTTTAGTGTTTTTTTGGGTTTCGGGTTTTTTTTGGGAAAGGTTAAGTGTATCGAATTTATAATTATTGATTATTATATTGAGTTCTTCGTAATGTAACAGAAAAGCGTTTTCTTCAAACGAGTTTTCACAACAATATGTTGGTCGCCGAAATGATTGTCAAAACAGTGATCGCTATTTGTGTTAATTCTGTGGTACTTATTATGACTGTGATGTGGTAGCACTGGCTGAAGGACCGCGGAGTCGACGTGGTCACGTGACTGCAGGCCGTGGAAGTCACGTGACCGATGCTTCGCAGACACACTTGCTACTCAAGTGCTGCTCCAACGGCTGCGGATGGACATGCCAGCGGCCCACACACGTCTTCGACGGTCAGCCAACACAGCATCACTCAGCAGCGGCATTGGGTGGCGCCTTTCCTCCAAATTTTGGGCTGTTGGAAAAATGTCGAAGAATGTTTTTGTTGGAAAATTTTCGTCCGGAAGTGCAAAATTCGGGGCTGAAAATTTAGAGACAGAAATGAAATTTTGAGCACCCATAATCTTCTTCTCCGTTGGAAATTCGCTGCTGTCTCCGGAACTTTGTCGGAAATCTATAGTGTTTGCTGGAAAATTGCAACTTTTTGCTTTACCTACTTTTTTAACCCACGACGCTGCTAGTACTTACTCACTTCTCAGCCAGTCTGTCAACATTATTCTAAGGGCGTCCGATAAAATAACAATAGCAACTCTTGCTCAAGATCTTATTTTTTTCTTTAATTATTTTGTTGTGCTACCAGTGATGGTGAATAAAGATTTTCATTTCAAGAGTGAATTGCGCCGAAATTCGGGCGTCATGCAAACAGAAAAACACACAAAACTCCCTTGACCTTGATCTTTGATCTATGATCTTGGTACTCAGTAAGGTTCTAAAAGTTGTTGATGTACAACGGGGTTACTAGTACAGTACTAGCTGTCTGTGCAGGAATGCCGAATGCTGCTGATATGCCCATGTTGCTGGAGCGACCACAAAACAATGGCGTGGAGCTAACATGGCGCACTCAGTCAGCAAATGTTTCCGGGCCGATTTTGTATCTAGTCAGCTCACGCTCAAACGTCGGTCGACATTTCAGTGACGTCGATATGACGTCATGGCAAGTGCTTGCGAAGGTGAGTCACTGGCTGACTTTTTTTTTACTCCCCGCGCACTACGTTTCTAACGTAGCGAAGAGGAGTACCGGGTATATGACATCAGTGTAATATAATAATATTGAGGACCGACCTCCCTTCCTGGAAGAGCCTTCCTGGAAGAACTTCAAATGGCTATATCTCGATAACGGTGCAAAATAGACGCATGGTCGCAATGGACCACCCATAGGAAGTCGCCCACCGCGAGTCGAACGGTCACGTGATCGATGACGTCACGTGACACCAAAAGGTCAAGGTCGCGACCCCATTATCTTTGGGGCGCTATATCTCCATAACGGTGCCGGATAGACGCATGCGTTGAGGTGTAACGAGACAAATGGCAACTAGCGTCATCAACCATTATTGAAATTTTTTCCCCTCAGTTGATAAAATCGGGCAATATTTTACGAACCTCAGGGAAAGAGACAATTTTCAGTAACGATCTCGACGCTGTTAGTATAATAATAGCTGGGTCTTAAATAGACGCTATGTCTCTAATGCACACCGAAAAGAACAAAAAAGCATTTTGCAGAATACATAAGAAAAAAATGCGCACAAGGAGTACATTATATTGGTCACGATCTAATAATATTTTTTGTGACTTAAGACTTTTGCTGAGTTGATTCGCTGTGCTAAAGTTTGGTTTAAGTAGCTAGCCATAAAGTGAAGTGATTTTGCTGAGTCTTTCAGTAAGCAGAAAGAAACGTCTGACTAAGTTCGAAGTTGCCGACATATTTAGACCAAAGCTTACTTGAATTCCGATCTGAGTACAGACTTTAGCGTTTATCTTCAGGTTTTGCTCTGCGAATTGACTCAGCAAAAGACTTACGGTAAGTCAGAAAGTGAAGTGTACATTGTCTCTTCAAGAACTTGTGTCAAACTGTTTGTTTATTAGCTTTGTAAATATCATATGGTGGACTCGCACATGCAGCACAAGCGATTTCGCCTCTTCCCACATTTCTTTGAGGCGTTGTCTATCCGTCTGTCGTCTATCACATTCTTTGATCCTGCTTAAATTGTTTGATGGATTTATATGCCATTGTGGGATCCAATGACGCATTGTGTTAGATGAGGCTTTCTTTTTCCTGTGCCCTGCCCACTCAGCACAACTAACAAGTTAAGACGACCCTGATGCGTTGGCTGATTTTCTCAAGCTTGACAACGACTGACGAACGAGAGGAGCTGTGAGCTACAACGACAACAACAACAACATGGGGCTTTCTGACCCCCTGGAAAGGGAAGATTTTATGATTTTGGGGTTGAACCCCCAGCTAAAACTTTGTGGCCAAACTGTCAGCCCTATGCTTCCACCTGACAAACACAAACGAGGAGAGCCATTCTGCTTTTTGTCAAATTACTTCGGTCCTTGCTATCGTAATTGTCATAACAGTGGCGATCGTCATTTGCTATCACTCCTTATTTTGAAGTGCTTTGACACAGTTTTTCAGTTGACAGGAATAAACAGAAGTGGAAAATGAGGTGTATGTACTAACTTGTTGTGTAAATTAACAGTTTTAATTCATATTTAGTGGTATATACGTTTAAAATGTTGTGTTGCTAGACGACGCTGCCATATGCTATCGTTGATGACTTAAAGGCTGGTCACTGGTATCAGTTTCGTGTTGCTGTTGTCAACATCTATGGCAGTCGAGGCTGGTCTATACCGTCCCAGCCATTCAGGCTGTCGAAAGGTTCACTTGCATTATTTATTACTTTTTGGCATTGTTTTTTTAAATATAATAGAAAATATGTTGAAATAATGGATTCTGTCAAAACAATTTTTTAATCTCCTTTATCATCATTTACTGCAAACTAAAGCTTTAGGCACTTCAAAAAGCGCTAACTAGTGATTGCAATTCCAGTATTGATTTCTCATTCTCAATCCTAGCATTTGGCTTTAACAAAGCCGGTTGGCTTACTGTGGTCAGCTGTCTCCCACACAGTTGGTACAGTTCAGTGTAAGCTGTATCTAGTGATGTAAAATTAGCACTACAAGGTGCTCTGAGTGATCGTGTTGTTGCTGGTTTTATTTGCGGTGATGAAATTATTTTGATTTTAAAAAATTACGACTATTGCGTACAGATCCAGAAAGACCAGATCCTCCGAGTAACGTAACGGAAGGCGATACAGTGATTGAAGATGGCAAAGTAGCAGTGACAATACATTGGTTACCGCCAGTCAACTCTGATCTGCCTCTCAGTCGATATAAGGCAAGTGACAAATATGGTAAAACTTTGAATAGTACAGGGGGCCGGACATCAAGGTAACTCTTGTACTAGTAAAAGCTGGGGGCTGGTACTGCAAACTTATTTTGTAAAATTACGTTTTTATATTACAACTTCTATGGCAGTGCTAATCACTACAGTTGAGTGATTTTAGATATAGAAGACATTAGCATAAGACCTAATTGGGTAATGTCTGGGAGAATGTAGAAAGTTTTGGTCTTTTGTGAGGAGACGCTAAGATCGGGAATAAATGGGGGAATAATGTATACTGGGCAGTCAGCTAACACAGATTTATTTAGAAAATGGTGGTTGAAATGGAACATTTTGTATAATTCAGTTTATGTTGCAGTGTTCAAGTGATTGTTGCTGCTTTTTTGCTGCTTGCATTTGAGTGTACGTTCTGTAAACTTTACTAATATGTTTTGCCATTTGTTGTCTGGTGCACTGCACGTTGCTAGTAGTTTTTGCTGCACAGTTAAGTGAACTTGTGTAGCTGAATGTAAATAGAATGAGTTGACTGATTAAATATCTGAGCTGATAATAATTACTGTTACTGCGTGACACTGTGCAGCACTTGGTGGAAATCATAGTAGTGGTAGATATTTATTTTTCATCTAAGTAGTTTAGTAGTGGACTACGTAAGTCTTTAGGCATATGCAGAGAATATGAATTGACAGCATGTAGTAAAATGTACCAAAATCGAGCAGCTGCGGCAGCTAAAAAAGTTTGGTTATCAACGCTAGAGTAATTGTTGTATTTTGTGCATTTTGGCACAGATATATTGGAGCGAGCGACTAAAAACGGTTTCCGCGCAGCTGCAGTCACTGCCAGAAATGCGTCGCACAATTTCAGGACGTCGCTCGTCATATCAACTAACAAATCTTGACCCGGACACAACATATTTTGTTCAGGTAATGAAGTAGTTGCGTACACTAATGCTATCCTAGTGAATATCATAAATGAAAGTGTTTTTTCTGTTATGCTAAGCGCCTGTAACGTAATTATGACATGATCTCTCCATCCAATGTAGGGCCTTGATTATTTTTATTTAACCAGCCCTTGAAAGTGCCTGTACTAATTAACCACAAAGACAACAGCAGTGAAGATATCAAGTATTGTATTGCAAACCAAGATACTGAGACGATGTTTTTGGCCGCTCATCCATAGTAACTGGAGGCCTTATGTTTTCAATAGAACTGTTGAAGCGTTGATTTTTTAACGCATTAATTAATGTGCTGTTAACGCACCCAGACTCGTCGAGAGGGAGAGTAGGGGGAAAGTTACCTCAGGCCCCACGACGTTTGGGGGCCGGCCTGTAGAATGTAGAAAGTTAGAAAAAAATTTTTTAAAAACATTTTTCAACAATAACTGACGTCATCGCTAGCATAGAAATCTATTAGCCTGTCATCTGAATAATATTTATTTACAGTAGTGATGAAATGGCAACTACAGTTTGGTTACTTGAATTCATTCGACTGTCGAATAACTGCAGTTTAACGGAATATTGGAACTTTTTCTTCACGGAATTCAGTAAATTAAATACATTTGCACATGTGGGTTAATTTTTGTAACGTGCATTAATTTATTTCACTTTTTCTATTTTTTAAATTTTTACTTCTTTAAAACCAAACAGCAAACCAAGACCAAAATTGGAGGAGGACAAATTGAACAAATTGAATATTGAGGCCAAATTTCAGCCAGATCCATTGAGGGTTTTTGGAGAGAGGAGCATTTGTATGTCGAAAATGGGTATCATGGCCGCAGGACAAGCGGTATGTATTAGGCCTATACATGTATTATATTTTCGTTCGCTAGGAGGCGCCACCAGTCCATGTCTGCTGTGTAGTTTTTAATAATTAGCTGTGTTTTGGATGCCTAACGCGATGTGTTAGTTCATAGATAAGTATATTGAAAATACGCTAATTTATGCATGTCGACTCAATACTTTTAATAGTTTTAATAGTTTTAGCTAAGAGTTTTAATTTCTGCTGACTGCATGGCAGACGAAAAATTCGAAAGAGTCGGCAGAAATTAAAACAATTAAAACTATTAAAAGTACTGCATCGACATACATAAATTAGTGTATTTTTAATATACTTATCTATGAACTAACACAAACTGTTAGGTCATCAAAAACGCAGCTCTTGTCTTCTAGTCGGACTTACTGCGCCACGCGGCCACACGTTGGGCCCTGTCCCAGATTTCTAGTCTTGAGACAACACAGAAGCATTGTCTTTATGTCTGGGCTGACATGTATGGAAAACAGCTACATTGATTTTCATACATTCCATGTTGGATTGTTTTTTTCCACATAGAGGCTATTTCTGTTAGTCGTTATGGACAAATTTTATTTCAGTAAGTGATATTTGATATCCAGCTGCACTGTATTCGTGCATTGTATATTGTTGTACTGCTACTGGCAAGTAATCATCTTAACGCACACATTGTGTTTAATGGATGATTGAACAGGTTCAAGCACTTGCATACTATGATGATGTCAGATTCAAGAGTGAGAAAGCAGGCATATACATAGTCACTTATCAGCTTCCGCAGGCCCCAGCTCGCGGTCAGTTTCCTTCAAACTGCTTGAGCATTTTTTCCACTGTTATACTGATTATTGATTTTTTTTGGCATACAGAATTGGAATAATGTTCAAAAAATACTCACGTGTATAACTGCAAAATCTATGGTTTACGGCTTATGTTTTTTACAGTGTGTAGTTAGAGACTTTCAGTTGTTTTACTAAAGAAACATTTAAAGGTTAAAGTTAAAGGTGCATATAGCTCTTAATGATCCCATCTCAGAGCTACGGAGCGTCACTTGTCATATGGGATCACACAGTGTTACCTGCCACCCGACAGAGGTGAACGCGCCCCACCTTAACCCCAGCCAAATAGGCCGGTACTCGATTTACCTACCCCAAAGGGATGGAAGGCTGAGTTGACCTAGGCAGTTGGTTACATCCCGAGATGGTTTACCTGCCCACAGGCAGTCACCCGTCGCAGTATTAACCGGGCCCGGCGTACAGTAACTTCGCTGATTGGATCAGACGCGTTACCACTACACCACGCCGACCGCCCAGTTTTTATGCATGAGAGCTAGCATAGATATAGTGCGTATTAGCTATGGTAATTCTGTCTTGGTGTCCGTCTTGTCTGTCCATCTGTCTTGATGTCTGTCACATCCCGGTACCATTCCAAGACAAGGTGAGATAGTGATTTTGGGTTTTCAACATATGATAGCTTAGAGTTTCTAGTGTTCCATGAAAAATTTCATGCCGCTGGGTAAGGTGAGTCCCCACAAATGAAAGGGCGAAAGAGGGGCACCCCTTTTTATAAAGACGTTATTTTACCGCTATTGCCTCATCTAACGTGAAAATGGTTGCACAGGCACAGACATGCTGCTTATCACAACAAGCACTGGTGACGAGCTTCGTAGGAATGTCAACATCGATGACCTTGAATGACCTTGAACCCCCAGAATAGGGGGTTTTAGTGAATTTTTCGTGATATTGAGCTGCAGCACATCTGACTGATTTTGTTGTATTATTGTATATGTTTATTTTATTTTTTCTTTAATTATTTTGTTGTGCTACCAGTGATGGTGAATAAAGATTTTCATTTCAAGAGTGAATTGCGCCGAAATGGCTAGAGGCAGACCAAGACAACATGCACATGAAATTTTCAGCATTGAATGTAGATTTCAGCAGTCCAAGTCCCGACCACTTGTGTTCAACAAGGCCTGCGAACATGAGTGTCAAAGAGGGGTACCTGCCTAAAAAGTGGTTATTTTTCCATTATTGGTTTGTCTAGTATAAAAACGCTTGCAGATAGGCACCGACATGCTGCTTATCATAACAAGCACTGGTGACGTGATTTTTAGTGGTATCAACATTAATGCCCTTGAATGACCTTGAACCACCAAAATAGGCGTTTTTAGTGATTTTTTGCGATTTTCTACTGCAGAGGAGTGAATTGTGACAAAATGGATGGACATAGACCAAGACAACCTGCGTAAAGGAACTGCCATAGGCTCTCATGCATCTCATGAGCATTAGCTCTGATTTCTTGTTAACAGTAGAAGTTACTTGTGTTTATTTTCGTTTTGCAGCTTGGTGTATGGTAAATATGTCACTAGTAAGAATTGACAATAAGAAGAAGAGAATGAAAGCTGGTTCGAGCTAATGAGGAGTTTCTACTGTGGTAGAGAAACCTAGCAGTGAAACTTGTTTCTGAAATAAATGCTTTAAAGCACTACCTGTCTGGTGATTGTGTTTGTAGCTGTGTCAGTGGCTACACTGTCGATGGTAACAGACAGCATATATCCCGCCCCGGTTTCACCAGTTGATATTGTGGTCGAGAAGATTTATTTTCAGAACGGATTGCTTCGTGCTAATATATCATGGAGATTTGATGAAGGTATGCGACTTTGTCTGTTGTTGCTAATGAAGTAAAATTTATTTGTTTTATTTGACAAGTGTTGTTGTTGGAAGTTTTGTGTAACTTTTTAGTTTAGCTGTAAATTTGTAATATTCTTGAAAAATGATAACGTGACACGAGGGCGACGTTTATTTTCCATTAATGTTTTCTTATCCAGAGTGCTAATCACTACATCTTCACAGGAACTACTTTGGTACTTTGAATGAGTTTTTTGCTCATCACATCCCAGTAGGTATGGTTACTGATTGTTAAGAACTTATTTAGTAGGAGTATATTGTATTACTGTTTTATGCTTAGTTTTTGTTGAGTTACTGCAATAGTAAGTTTTTGGTAATTGTTGTTACATGTTCTGTCATCGTTTTTCACAGGCCACATTTCGTGTCTGTTGCTTATCGGTCAGTGTTGGTGACTGACAGACCTTATTATATGCATTTTATTTACATTGTAGTAATCTCACACATTTAAGCTGGATATTTTTTCATGCTAGGTATAGTGATCTTTTGGTAAATTGGACATCGTGTTTTTCTAGTTTAGTTTTGACCAGTGGTCTGTTTTGCTGTTAGTTGAGAACAGAGACGAAGAATGTGACAAGGTTTTGTTGTACTGGTCACCTGAGATGTGTGCTTCGGAGTCTGGTGGCAACGAGCCTCTCGCTCCAATGATGTCCGCAAGTACACATGTAATCCACCTATTACTTTCACTGTTACAACTGCTTGGGTTTTTCTGAAGCTATGGGTTTCCATACTTTCTGTAAAGTTCTAGATTTTTCCATTGATTTTTCCGGTCTTGGAAAGTCCTGAAAATTACAGCTCACCATCCTGGAAAATCCTGCAAAATGAACATCTTGAGTAGTTGATGAATTTCTCATGGAGGTTCAGTATAAACAACATGTTGCAGTAGCGTAGCACTTACTTTGTGCTTTGGATTATTACACTCTCTGTGTACAGTAAGTAATGGATCTGCTGTTTATGTTTATATTTAAACGTTGGCAGGCTCCAAGAAGGTCCTAGAAGAGTGTTTTGACAGTCCCTTAAAGTTCTGGAAAAGTTGTGGAATTTTTTTGTCAGTAAAAGTATGGGAATTGCCTAACATTTTTTTGTGGGAACCACGTATAAAAAGTCAGGCTAGGTCCTACAAAAGTGAACTTTTTTTAAAATTCAAAATAGATTGGATAGAGCTTGTTCTTACTGTAACCTAACAAACAGAGAATACACCTTAAGTTTTCTTTTTTTACAAAACCTTTGCCAGATCATTCTTAGGATTGGGCTGCACCACATCTGTAGGCAATTGATTGCGAACTGATAGTGCATTTTGCGGCATTGTGCAATCATGAACTTGGACTGTATAAATGTCCTTAAGAATAACAGTAATGTTTGTCATTTGTAATATCTGGTTTCAGGGGCAATATTTTGTGGTGTATGACCTTCGGTTTGGTTGTCGCTATTTGGTGCGGATGCAGCCGGTCTCGGCTCACAGAGTAACTGGTGACGTTGCGTATGTATCACTGTCAACTCCATACTGCTGGCAGGCGGACATTGTCGGAGACTTTACACCGGATTGTCCTTCTAACGGTACCCGTTCTAGAGTTTACATTGTCAGTTCAGAGCAA
>Ga0209671_1005524_pt1 | contig 12812 bp, 11 predicted proteins | sample WorMetHERISLAND2_2_FD_187401 | JGI IMG/M metagenome (GOLD analysis project Ga0209671, IMG submission 187401) | Marine gutless worms symbiont microbial communities from Max Planck institute for Marine Microbiology, Germany - Olavius geniculatus... | ecosystem: Host-associated > Annelida >... | reverse complement strand
GCGCAATATCTTTGTAACTGATCACCAGTAGAAAAACAGTATTTTAGTAATAAAACAGCAAATATAAATGTACAAAACATTAGTTTATACACTTGTTAACAGCAACATTTAAGGACTTGCACATCGAAAACAGCAAAAGTTACAAAAGGTGATATTATTCAGCAGCACACTGTCACACAGTCAGTGTGATGCGGGCAATATCGCCTTTTGTAACTTTTGCTGTTTTCGACGTGTAAGTCCTTAGATGTTGCCGTTAACAAGTGTATAAACTAATGTTTTGTACATTTATTTTATTTAACAGTAATGCAGTTAAAATATGACATTATTCTAAATAACTTGAACTTCTATCATACATTTCAAGAATAACCAGAGCCAAGTATACTACAGTGCAATATTAGAAAATATGTACACAGTGATAAGACAAAGCAAGTCCAGGCATACACAAACAGACAGAGGCATACCGACAGATGGTCAGACATACCATCCAGTATCATTAGTCCCCACTCCTGGCTGTTGAGCCATTCCATCACTCGCTCAGCCTCCCACGACCGCTTCGTAGTGTGTGAGATCATGGAATAAGTGCTGATGCATATGCAGCAACCTGCACAATGGCAAATAATAATGCACAAAGCTTCTGTACTGTAGGCAGTATCAATGCAGAATGGCAGCTAGAAGACCAGTGTGCTTATCAGAGCAGAACTGCAGCTTTCAACTTCCATTTAACCAGATGCCTAAACAATTCATGCCAATGCATAAAAATTGCTGCATATTCTAAACCAAGCAAACTGACATGTATTCTGTTGACTATTATGCTGCTTGACCTCACTCTGTCTCCCCCTCTTCCTTTATCCATGGGCTCAGTGCCTGTTGATGTCCATGACATATTTCACGAAATGTGTCCATTTCGTCTTGTCCGTCGCCGATCTGTAGAGGGTGCCGATATCCTTGTTGCACCAGTCCACTAGGTCATCGATCCATCTTCTTTTCGGTCTTTTTCTCTTGTTCTTGCCATCCATTATGCCGAAAACAACCCGTTTAATCAGCCTATCATCTGGCATATGTGGCCAAAGAAGTTCAGTTTCCTCTCCATCATTCTCTGCACGATGTTGACACTTTTCATTATCTCTTTGTTCTTGATTTTTAGTTGTTTGAAACATTTCATTTCTAAAGCGCAGAGATGGTTCATGTCACTTTTCTTGAACGTCCATGTTTCGGCCACATAGATCAAGACACTCATCACACATAACGACAGTAACCTTGTCTTGGTCTGGTTACTGATATCTTTACTTTGCCATACTTTCCTGAAATCTTATAAGGCCCCGGCTGCTCTGCCAATTCTGTGCTTAATGTCGTTCGAACAATCATTATCCCATGACACCAAACTTCCCAGATACACAAATTCCTCTACATTGTCCACATCCAGACCTTCCTGTTCCACATTTTTTCCTCTCTTCGTGCTTCCAAATACCAATGTCTTGGTTTTTGGTATATTGACCTTTAATCCTGCCCTTCGTCCTTCTTCGTGCAGATTGTTCACTACTTGGTGTAGACTAGACTATCACAGTTTTGCTCTATCAAATCAATATCAATATCAATAACAGGCCTGAAACCTGATAATGACCAGTTCAGCACTATGCTACACAAAAACCAAATGACGACCACCTGAACCATCCTCAGTAATTGAGGCATATCTGTAAGATACACTTTTTATGCCTGTTCAGTCTATAAGCCACGCACCACAAAAACAACATTCATTATATATAGACCCTTGACTGCTCACTATCTATCTTAAGCAAAAACTAAAGTGTCATGATCTCAACACAGTGACTAAACAGAGAGGTCAAATCCAGTCTCACCAGGATGTGGCTTGTCTTTAGCATCAGCCGTAAACCGGCAAATCATGCTGTCATCCGCAGTCGACCACATCTTGAACTAGAACACACAACACATTCTCTCCATACACTCTTAGCCACAGAACACGCGGACACATATAATACTCACTGACCAATGGTCAGAAGGTGACAAATAAAAACTGTACAATCAATATGAATATTCAAAATGGATGCAAATGACCTGTGAACGCCATTGTTCAACAGCAACGGCTGAAGTACACAGCACGAGACAACGTTTCTTCACAGTACACGCCGATGTTACACCGACCAACGTCTTACCAGCACCTAACAGCAACACAAAGATATTTATGTTGTTTTTGTAACAGACTGCCAACTCCTCTTTTCTCGTCATGCATCATCAAGGCCGAGGAAGTGACACTTGATGATGTTGGAGACAATACAAAAAGAGTGAGGGAGAAAGGGGAATACGAAGTCACTTGCAGTCGCTGTGCTGGACGGACTGTCGTCGGGTACAGACGTCGACATGCCATGCCAAGGCTTGACGGCAACGACGGCAGGCATTGCAAACTAGCCGACTGTTGGTTCCACCACAAAAAGTTGACTCCACCAAAACCAGAACGAAGATCACACCAGCCTTGTTGCAGTTGTTGTTATGATGAGCCCATCATGCAGCCGTCTATATGAGGTGGAGGTGGAGGCAGATGTAAAGGTAAAAATCGTCAATTTGTATAGCGCATCGTCGCGAGCATGCACACGCCTCTAATGCACTTTCGTCACTAACCAGAGCTGCCCGCCGCACGGCCACCGTGTGCAGCCTGCAGACACAGGCTGGCGCAGCGGCCGGCTAGGCAATCCCAGTCAGCTGTACCAAGGTCCCCACCTTCCGTAACTCATGTAAATGAGATGTCCCAAAGCGATGATAATTTCCACCAGATTCTCACTATCCTGGAACAAATCTCAGATGTCAACAGAATCACCAAAGTACAGCTGGCATTCTGCTGCCCATTTTGGACAAAAGAGAAGTAAATGTTCACCCAGCTGCCTCCTCCCTGTTTCCACAGCGAGGACAGACTAGAGATGTAATCTGTACAATGAAAGCTTGGTACAGAGCTGTGGAAATTAGTCGACTGAGTCTCAGTAGGTAGATAGCTCTCTCTGCCTGCAGAGCTATCTGAATGATCGCCGATTCACCATCTTCAATTAGTATTTATCCCTGCATTCTCTCTATGGTGGGCAATCTCTATGCAAGATGAAATTCACCAAGCATCAGAACAAAATGACAACAGCAAACAAATGATCAAGTGAGACTACAAACCGCACGGAAGAACAATGACACCAGATCTTGCTCTGCCGTTACCAAACATTTTGCGTAGACTCTTCTCCTGGTACGGTCGTAGAATGGTGTTTGGCTTCAAGTCAATACTGCAAGTATGCATACACACAGCAGAAACCATCAGCTCTGCCAACATGCACCTTCCATACACACACACTGGGATTTAGTTCAGAAGACCCATCGTTTCAGAGTCATACCCAAAATTTGATCAGTCTGCAAAAATGAACCTTTGTGCATAGTCACAGCAGCACTTTTACAGACCAGATCCTCTTCCCACACAAAGCAGTCACACAATAGCAAAATGATGAAAAGTGAACAAATATGTAGCAGAATTCAGCATTCATTTTTACCACCAAACAAACACTGACATTTTGCTACACAAACACAGAAGCATCATTTAACCAGCAAAGTTTTGAAAACTTGCAGCAGCTAAGGAAAGTGGATGTGGACTCTCCGCAACTGTCTCAGCAAAACCTTTTACAGGCCTGCTGCCCCTCTTGTTATCAAACCAACACGTACAGAAGTATTCTTCAAAAATCGTAAGTTATCACATTTCCCATATATGAATTTTCTTGTCAACAGGATGTGGCCACAACTGCACTAGTAATAATGTAATAAAATTACTTGACATCGGCGTTGACCGTGTCATTGCGGAAGTCATACTCTGCCAGTAGCGGATAGTCAAGCTCAATGCATCTACAGTGCAATGCAACACTGAAAATACATATTGGGCGACTTCACTTTCTGACTTCGCTGAGCCTTTTCGCTGAGCCAAAGCTAAAGCCAAACGCTAAAGTCTGTACTTAGACCAAAGTTCAACTAAATGATCAAAAATGGTGGAGAACCGGTAAACCTAACAGGAAATAAATCAACCAGTTACGCTTGGTCTTGCTTTTTTAACTGCGCCGTGCACGCAAATGACGTAATTACGTAACATCTTACGTCACTGTGTAGCCATTACGACGTTTATTTTTGGTACCAGACTGTTTTAATTTACAAAACTATCCTTGTTAGTTGCCATGTTTTCGCTAAGCGAAATCACTTCACTTTTTGACTTAAGTAGGTACTTAGACCGAAGTTTAGGCTCAGCGAAAGTATCAGCGAAAGTCTAAGTCAAAAAGAGAAGTCACCCAGTGGATTATTAGAAAACCGACAGCATCCAAACAATATGAAGTAATTTTTATCAAAAACAAACGTAGTGATACAAAATACACATTACTCACTTCTAGTTTAACCATCAACAAGCTTTAATCAGTTACTCTAGGCTAAGTTGGAATGCAAAAAAAACATTAGGGAATTGTTGTGGAAATAAACCAAAAGCTTTCCTATCATTTAATGAGCTGATGTCAAAAAATGACAATACAGTCAACACTATTCACTTAAACGTGCACAATATCAGAATGCACATCACAGGCTGACAATGAGGTAATGATCGAATGAGATAAGATAAATAAAAATATAACCAATCTGGCCTATAAACATCAAAACATTATTCCAGATAAAAAACACTTGACCCTGATAATGACAAACCGTTTCTGCAGTTTCTCGAGTGAGTTCTGACTGATCTCAAATGAAACAGTCTGTAGCTCCGTCTCGTCATCTTCATCTCGATCCATCTTCTCGTAGAAGTCAAAAATGTCTTTCGGCACCTTAAGTTTGTCTTTCTCGGCATGTTCATGATCCTCGCCATTCTCTGCCGACTGTGAATCAGCAGTCTGTGATCCGTTCTCCTCCGGACGATTCACCTTCGAACAGCAGCAAACCAGAAGCCATCAGAGATCACTAACCATCAACAAGGACAGTGACGCCCCCAGGCCAATGCAACAGATGTACTAACTCTTCCTTGGACATCACCCCATTCAAAAATTTCTGGATCCATATCCGTACTCGAATATGAAAACTAGGATCTAAATCCTGAGTGGCACCGAAACTTGAGCAAATGGTCCTTGGGAAATTCTTAAATGCACCATAGAATTTCACAAAAATTTGTCAATGACTTGCTGAGATACACCTCAAAATGTTAGTTACGTCTCTTAATCGTAAAGAATAATCAATAATAATTCAGAATTCACAACATTCTCTACAAAGCAGGCCCAACCTGATTGCTAAATTCCAGAGTTGCAAAAACAAATCCCACCTGCAGTGCCTGTTTGCTAATCATCTGTTCCCTAACAATGCCATCAGTGGAGGAGATGGCGTAACTGCTCCGGAGACGACACTGCTGAATCACGTAGTCTTTCAGCATCTTCTGCAGCACTTCCTGAATGTCCAACAACAAACCACACGCATAACCAACCATCAACGAGCAAAGAAACACTAACATGTTAGAGGTTATCTCAAACCACATGTGCTATATAAATCTATGTTTCACCCACTTTTAATTACACCGGCTGCAATGTGCCTACATTAAAATACAATAATTATAATGGCCACCCCACAAAGTCACTTTGAGTAAAACCCATTCTCCATGCACCGATAAATTTTCATTGCAGTCTTCCCTATGCTGCAGTCACACACATCATGCATACTGCTATCTAACAACAAAAGACAGCAATTGTGACACAATAACAATGCAAAAAATACAAAAATCAAAAATGCACTGTTTTATTGCCAAAGGACTGATAATAATAACAATAACAATAACAAAAGACAGTTTTCTTTAATGAGGATTTCCCCCGTTAATTCCCGAATTATGGTAACTTCTCTTATGTTTTCTTGGCATCTGCCAAATTCTGCAACACTTTCAGGTTTTCCACGCAGGCAGCTTCATGCTATATAAAACACAAAGTGTGCCGACAACTATTAAAATACTTACGGGATACTGGCTTTCTACGAAGTACTTGTTTCTTTTTAGTACCAGCTTCACTTTGCCATAGCTAACAGTACACATCTGCAGACACAACAGACAAACATAAAGCAAACAGCTCAGAACACAAGAGAAAAAAAGAAACGCATTTTCTCAAGAAATTTATACAGCATAAAGATCCACGGTTGACACATTCAGACACAGGCATAAACAACGTTTACACTGTTGTATACAAACCAATATTAAATATGATTTCAATTATTACACAGAAAAAAGATAAATAAATAACATAACAGTATATTCAGGAATTTGGTTTAGCATTTTTTTGTATAACTAGAACCTTTAAAAACACTGAATGGCAGTGAAAATAGCAGCAAGTTACTGACAGCAAAAATTAACTGAACAAATAAACAAGGACTACTACACAGTACTCATGTGAACAAAATTATGACATAACCTACCTTAATGAATTCAATGATTCCTGGAGGAATGCTAGTCTTGCTGAGACGTCCCAGATATTCAATAATGTCGTCGGTTTGCAATCCGACGGACACGGCGGCATAGAGCGAGTAAGGCGTAAACTTGTACTCATGAATGTGTTCAGGCCGACACACAGGCTGTAACACAAAATGCAAAGATATAAAAGATATAAATTTTATGATTATTATGACAAAGTCATCATATACATGATGTAAAAAAAATTTTCCCACTTACAGTTGCAGAACTACAGTTATGGTACAGTTACTGATTTTTTCAATCAGTAAGTTGTTCTTCAAAAAATAAAGTTAAACAAAATCTTGGCATAACAAAATCTGAAACATGGCTTAAGATTTGCACTTTTACATATCATACTGCAGTGACTTTCAACCGGGATTCCGCAGAACCCCAGGGTTTCGCGAGCATCAGCCAAGGGTTCCACAGCTCGTCAGTAAAAAATAAGAAATTTGAGCAAAGCTCACGAGACGTGCGAAAGCCTATAGCATTTACAGTTTAGTAGTTATATTCTCGAAAATCGCATATCATTTGGACTCGGCCCATCGGGACCATAATACACATCGGCCATAGGCGCGTGTGGCGTTGGCGACGGTGGTGCCTCCTTGTGAATGATAAAGACTTGCGCAGCCTGATATCGCGAAAAAAAATCTGTAAAACCCCCTATTTTGGCGTTCAAGGTCATCCAAGGTCATTGAATTTGGCGGCAATCGAAATCCAGTGTACGACTTCATATTAGTGATTAATAGTAACCTAAGCCTTATCTCGCACCGTTACAGAGATACAGCGAGTTATTGGCCGAAAATCGCAAATTTTGACCACCCCCCTCTCATTTAGCGACCTCGTTCGGGGCGACCCCCTTCAAATTTATGGAAAAGCTTTACGGTTCCTGAAACTAGAGTCTTCCAGGCAGCCGATGGTGAAAATTTGAAGATCCTAGCTTGGACCGTTTCTGCCTGATCCACCCGTGTGACAGACAGACAGACAGACGGACAGAATTGCGATAGCTAAGACGCGCTGAAAGCACAGCTGCTTTCGTGCGTAAAATCCTAACATGCGAAATTTCGTCGGATCATTAAGCCATAGAAGTACTACGCACCGAATGCTTAGTTTCAAATTAGCGCTTCTAGAGGTCTACTTTTGCATACAGTGTTGAATATTTTTATATTTTTCTTGTTGTCAACAATGATAGAATATTTCCATTGAACACCAAACACTAACTTATTAGTGTCAGTGTTAAGGAATTGTGTGTCCATTTATTGACAGACCTTCATTTCCTGAAACAATCTGCTTGACAAATATAAAAGCTTCGCTTATTAGTGCAACTGGCTGAGGGTCCAGACCCCAAGCTGTGCGTGGGCGAAAAACGTAAAAGATCCGATGATAATTTTTGGGCCGTTGGTGACCGCTTCTTATAGTGTTTTTGGTTATTAAATAAAGATGCTTAATAATATTATCTATACGGTAAAATTAAACAAGTCTTTTGCCTGCTGCGTTATCATTAGCATTTCAGGGTTTTGTCCCAGACTGCCACAGGTTTTCTGCCTCGACTCCGATGGGGACATCGGTCCCCAAACACCCTGAAAATTCCACTTTGCCTACGCCACTGGACTCACGGATCATTGCATGCCATGGGGTTCTGTAAGTGATTTTGACACCTATGTAGGGTTCCGCTGCAGCAAAAAGGTAAAAAAAACACAGCGATACTGTACTGTCTGCAAACTGAACTAGGCCAACAAGAACTGGTCAGTGATGCGTAAAACACAGTACGGTAACATCAGACAATACTGGTATTATAGTCTCATGCAAGTCATGGTTCTGGACACTGGTTTTAGTTACTGGTATTAATTTTAAGGTTGTTATTAATCACAGTTAATTAAACATTTTCCAGTCATGTTTTCTAATTACGAAAAAAATGCCAGGTCATAATTACAATGTTCCATCTTATTTAGCAGAGCTTGCTGCTGAACTGACCCAATCTGGAGTGACACTGCAAAAATTGGCCAATTTAAATAAAACAAGTTTGTGTGACGGCAAAGACAGAATGCTTCGACACAATGATGCTCATGGCTTGGTAACACATTTACGGGACAGGCTTACAAAATTGCAATCTAACAGTTTCCAGACAGTTTGCCTTCTTTAAGCATTGGCAGAACCGAAATTAACTCTGGCCAGAGCAACTAAACACAGTGACAGCATTTCAATACTTGCCTCTGCAATGGCAATGAGAAAGTCATGAGCATGCTTGTAGACAGGACTGAATGACTCCAGAAAAATGTGACCATCAGGAGTCTAAGTACACATTATCAGACAACATCAGTTAGAGACAGTAAGTTATACAGTTAACAGCAGTCAGTGGTACAAAGACGACGAAACGTGTTTAACGACACCTTATTGTCACAGAATTTGGGTGTCGTTTGAGGCTTAAAACATAGATAAAAACAGTCTACAATCGTATGTTATTGGTATGGAGGTAGTTATAAATTGTTTTGCACACTTGATCTCACTGAGGATTGCCTTCATGCCGAACTTGTGCCGATGACGCCCACAAATCTGTCGCAGGCAACAATGCAGCTGATCGTGTCTGAGACATTCCGTGAAAAAGTGCTCAATATCCTCTGGTACTCCGCAAGTTTCGCAGTTGGGGTCTGTAGCCTGTCCAATTGTATATAAAGTAGCAATCAGTGGTACTTTGAACTAGTGATATATAAATCTAGACAGAAACTGCAAAAAACTATATCTTATCATTGTTATGCAAAGTACACGTATTACGTTGTGAGTCAGTATCTTGTTCTTTTAGTTAAATATAACCAACCAGCAGTTAACATTCATTTGTTGCTTAGAGTTGATAACTGTTATTTAAAAACGCTGATCATGTGCCAAAAACAGACAAATCACCCAGCACAGGCTCAGACATTATCAATATTAATGAGCTAGGTTGACCAACTGGTCAAAAACCACAAACGGACCCTTAGCCATCCTTTAGTGCACTTTGTAAATGTGCATCGCATCTGTTTTGAGCAAACAGAAAGTGATTGATGGGTTGATTGGTCATTATACGAGAGTCGTTCCATAAAAAAGTTACAAAACAGCGTCATTTTGTTAGTTTTTTTAAAATCCGAAATATACGTTTTGTGGGGAACTTAATGCTGGCCACCACCTGCGAGTTTTATCATGATGAAGTCACTGTGATGTCATTTATAGACAATAAATTATTTGTCCCAAAGGAACAACATGCTATTGTTCGCTTTTTGTGAGCAAATGAGCTTGATGCAAATAAAATTCAGACAGCTTGTGTCCAGTATATGGCAGTAAATGTTTTACAAAATCAACAATACACGTTTGGTGTAAGAAAATACTAGATGGGCAAAAATTTGCATCAGACAGCCATGTGCAATCAGTCGTTCATCAGTGGCTGGGACAGCAGGCAGCATCGTTCTTCGTATCAGGCATTCACAAGTTTTTTACAGATGGGACAAAATGTCCGAACAAACTCGGAAAATATGTTGAAAAAATGAAATAATAATATTTAGTGTTTAAAGTAATGACATTAAATTGTTAAGTTTATTACATTTTCTCGTTTTAATGCTGTTTATTGCTAGCGAGTTCTAAGAGATCACTAGTGGATAAAATAATACACAGATAGGCCTAGGCCGTGTTTTATGAAATGATGACGTCACAATAATAACGTCATTATCCAAAAAAATTTTCACATATGTTCAGAATAAAATTCCCTACAAAATGTACATTTCGGATTTTTTATATTTGGAAAGCTAACAGAACGATGCCATTTTGTAATTTATTTATGGAACGACCCTCGCAATATATAGTGACAGACATGAGAACCCACAATACTGGCTCACGCTGCTGTCTACCAAGATGGTAAACAACATAGTAAGTGATGAGACTTCTTTTTCTCATCACCTCTGGTTCATTTGCAATACATCCTGCTATATAAATGTGTTTTGATTCATTGGTTCGTTGACTGAATGATCACACACACAAGGTGCCCACAGTTTTAAGCAAAAAAATTCTTTAAAAACTTATGATGTCAGCAAACAATCAACACTCACCACCCACAGTGGCCTGGAACTGTGATCTACTTTAAGATTCAGCAGACTTCGCAGATCCTTTGCTCCAAACTCATCCTCCGGAGTCTCGGCTTCCACTTTCTTCGATGCCGATAAAGGCACACCTTTGCTTTCTGCACAAAAACAGTTTCTAAAAGCTGTTGCTTAAAAATTGTGCACAACATGTCTCAAAAAACAATCAAAATTGTTTTTGGCATAACTTTGTCAAATTTCCACCAATTTTGATAATTTTTAGCATAAAGATGGCCAAGATGATAATATTATGTACGTTGCACTCACTTACCAGCTCAGATAATTTATGTCAACGCACTACCATGTGAAACACAGATGCTCCAAATTGTTACATTATGTGGCGATTATTTGTATCAGATGGCTCATCTTTGCATCATCAATTCAACAGAGAGTGCGACATGGTTTAATAATTTTAAGGTATTAAATATTTTATGATGATAACAGCAGACAACAAAATAGCTGTCTGATGAGCTTAAAACACGTCTAATCAATAGGCGATTGGCCAACTGTAGCGAGAGCTCTACCATATGGGTGGGTTTACGACAATCGGACATATAAACACACATATATGTGTTCTGTTTGAATCCGGAAGGATGCATCTTGAAATTGCTGCAAAGTACAGAATTTTGGTGAAGTTTGTTGCTAACTTTTGTTTACTTTTTTTACTGCAAAACACAACTGCATCCGGTTTAGTTTTCGTCAGTAAGTAAAAAATCAGTCACTGAACATTGTCAAACACGCATTATTTACAGTTATCTGTATCAGAAATGGTAAACTTAACTTAGGTGAGGTGGAAAATGAGTGCAACTTACATAATTTCATCGTCTTCGTCATCATTCCCATCAACATGCTAAAAAAATTATTAAAGTTAGTAAAAATTTGACAAAGTTATGACAAAAACAAATCTGTTTTTTTCTGATACACAGTGTATTTACTAAAAACAATATGTGGAAACAGTTCTACTGAGTGTCACGAAACACTGTACCGACTGCACCAGTACCACACAATCAGATCAGATCACTAAGCTTAATCCTGAGTTTCCAACCCAAGCCATAGGCCTAATCTTCTGTACTTGATCTGATCACATTTAGTGCTGGTGCAATCGATGTCACTGATGCGGTGTTTCATGACAATGAGTACTATTTCATGTTATTTATTTCTGCCATGTGACTGAAAACAGCAATAAATTAATTACAAGAATATTAATATATTGCCAAGCAGAGCAATTATAACATATTCATTAGTTACCTTCGTCTGCATCATCTTGTGCATCATCGTCGTGATTCTTCCACGATCGAAATTTCTTCGGCTCTGCAATAACACTGAATTATCATACCCTGAATCAGATAACAACTTACTGCAAAAAATAACAATATACAGCTGATGTTTAACTCATACAAGCAACCACTGTCTGTAGACCCCTCAGCCCGCTGCTGAACCGTTTTCAGCTGGCGGCAGTAAAATGCGGCTGGCGAGCCGGCTTGAGTCGGCGCGCTGTCGAAAATTCGGCTGGCAGCGGCAACATTTTCTGGCGGCGTGGCTCGAGTCAGCGCCACTCAGTAAACACACAAATAAACAATAACTATTTTACCAAATGATAAGACAACAAAATATCTGATTCAGCAAGTCAGTTCACAATCACAATTATCATCACAGTGCCCCCCCCCAGCAATTTATTTCAGCATACTCGTGTGAAGCGAGTATGTTTCGACTGGGGGAAGATGTACTATGCAGAATGCAGAATGCGGAATTTTCGAAAGGTGTATTTTGTGGAACAAAAATTTGCGGAACAAAAATTTGCGGAGAATGATGCTGTTGTTGTTGAGTTTTGTCATAGTTTGTGGCCACCGGCTTAAGATAGTAAGCTAATTTGTAGGTGGCATTTATTGTGATAGGACCACCATACTCAGGTTTCACACTCAACCGGGTAAACATAGCACACCGTGATAAATAAGTAGGTCGCGCATGCGCAGTAGTGCTCTGTGGTATACTCAGCCCGGTGCCCGCATGAATCGGCAAAGTACACCTTCCATTCGATTGGTGGTCGGTGGCTTGTTTGAACAAAAAAAAATTCATAATAACACATCACTATATACTTGTTCCTATATTCAATCTAACCTTTTCCTTTCCAATCTTGCTGCGGAAATCGTTTCTTTCCCATATTAACCTTTTCGTTACGCGCGCAACCTGAACCGCGCATACGGCAGCCTAATAAGTAAGTAAAA